>Ga0208644_1000286_pt1 | contig 39421 bp, 55 predicted proteins | sample VirMetDEL_Nov_18_FD_184517 | JGI IMG/M metagenome (GOLD analysis project Ga0208644, IMG submission 184517) | Aqueous microbial communities from the Delaware River and Bay under freshwater to marine salinity gradient to study organic matter... | ecosystem: Environmental > Aquatic > Marine >...
CTGAGTTTGGCGTTGAGCCGTCCGCGCAGGTGCAGCGCATCGCCATGTATAGCAAGCGCAATCTGAAGCGTATCAATAACCCTGACGACATCATGGCGCTGCCCTACAGCATCGTTGGGACTCGTCAGCGCTACAATATCTACGCCGGAAATTATTGATGCAGACGCCCATTCTCGGCTCTAGCTATGTCGCCCGCAGCGTTAACGCTGCGGATAACCGCATGGTCAATCTCTTCCCCGAGATTGTTCCTGACGGGGGCAAACAGCCGGCGTTTCTTCAGCGTGTGCCGGGCTTGCGCAAGCTCCTTGAGTTTCCGACCGGGCCAATTCGCGGGCTTTGGACGTTTGGCGATTATGGCTATGCGGTCGCCGGCACGCGGTTCTACAAGATCGCGTCTGATTGGACCTTTGTGGATAAGGGCGGCGTTCCGGGGTCTAGTCCTGTTAATATGGTAGACAACGGCACACAGTTGTTCATTGCTGACGGCGCTACCGGCTACATTTACAACGCCAATACAGATGTGTTCGCCCAGATTACGGACCCTGACTTTTACGGCGCGGTGGGCGTTGGGTTCATCGACGGCTATTTTGTCTTCAATCAGCCCAACAGCCAAAAATTCTGGGTAACTACTCTCTATGACGGGTCTTCTGTCGACCCGTTGGACTTTGCCAGCGCCGAAGGTTCGCCCGATAACCTAGTCACGTTGATTGTCGATCATCGCGAAGTTTGGCTGTTTGGGGAGACTTCTGTAGAGGTCTGGTATAACGCCGGGCTTCCCGACTTTCCGCTTGCGCGCATTCAAGGCGCATTTAACGAAATTGGCTGCCAGGCGGCTTATTCCGTCGCCAAGCTGGACAACGCCTTGTTCTGGCTTGGCAAGGACGCGCGTGGCAATGGCATTGTCTATCGGTCCAAAGGCTACACTGGCGAGCGTATATCGACGCACGCCGTTGAGTGGCAAATCCAGCAATACACGACGCTGGCCGACGCCGTGGCTTACACCTACCAGCAGGATGGACACGCCTTCTATGTGCTGAATTTCCCAACTGCCAATACGACTTGGGTGTATGACGTGGCGACTGGTGCATGGCATGAGCGCGCCGGTTGGGAAGACAACCAGTTCACCCGGCATCGCGGGCAATGTCAGATGAACTATAACAATGAAATTGTCATAGGCGATTATGTAGCCGGCGTTCTCTACGCTTACGACATGAATGTATATGTCGAGGCGAACACGGTTCAAAAATGGCTTCGGTCGTGGCGGGCGCTTCCCACCGGACAAAACGACCTTAAGCGAACGGCGCAGCATAGCCTCCAGCTAGACTGTGAGTCGGGCGTCGGGATATCTGACGGGCAGGGCAGTAACCCGCAAGTCATGCTGCGGTGGTCCGACGACGGCGGCCACACATGGTCAAATGAACATTGGAAATCAATGGGTAAGACCGGCGAATACGGCAAGCGCGTTATTTGGCGGCGGCTGGGCATGACCCAAAAAATACGCGACCGCGTTTACGAGGTTTCCGGCACCGACCCGGTCAAGATCGCGATTGTTGGTGCGGAGCTAATCTTGAGCCCGACTAATGCCTGAGAATATATCGCAAATCCCCGCCTCGCGCGTCCCGATCACGTTTACAGAACTGATCTCACGGGAATGGTATCGGTTCTTTTATAACGTCTTCTCGGCGCTCGGTAGCGGATCGTTGCGGTATGGCACGTTTTTCGACACGACGGATCAGTCAGCAGCAGCGCCTAATACGGCTTACGCCATTACCTTCAATAACACGGACTTGTCGGCCGGCGTCTATCGAGGCGCGCCTACGTCGCGCATCTATGTGGACCGGCCCGGGGCCTATAATTTTCAGTTTTCCGCGCAGCTAGAAAGCACTACCGGAACCGCCAAAGACGTTTACATTTGGCCTCGCGTTAACGGGGTGAATGTCCCTGACTCGGCCACAAAAGTCCATACGCAGGGCGCTAACCAAGCCTATGTCGCCGCTTGGAATTTTGTGCTACGCATGAATACGGGCGATTATTTTGAACTTATGTGGGCGACCACAAACACTGGTGTGCAGATTTTGGCCGACCCAGCGACCGCTTTCTGCCCCGCTATCCCTTCGGTCATTCTGACCGTATCGTGCAATATAGGTGAATAATGGCGGTCCTTACACCAGCCCCCAAGATGCAGTTCTTTGACATTAACGGCGAGCCGTTGGTGGGCGGCAAGGTCTACACTTATGAGGCCGGCACCACCACGCCCGTTGCTACCTATTCCGATTCCACTGGCGTGTCAGTCAACCCAAATCCGGTTGTTCTGAACGCTCGGGGGGAGGCTCCCATATGGCTTGGCGCGGACATTTACAAGTTCAAACTTGCTGACGCCAACGATGTCGAAATCTGGACTGTAGATTATATCAGCGCGCCTATTTCGGGCGTTTCTCCGGCGCTGACGGGGAATGTCGTTATTGACTCTAACTCATCCAATCCGGCGCTAAAAATCACTCAGACCGGGTTCGGGGTGGCGCTGAAAGTTCAAGACGAAACTGACCCTGACGCAACGCCGACAGTTATAGATAACACCGGCCAGTTAGGCATCGGCACGGCGTCTCCGTCCCAAAAAGTAGACATTTCTGGCGGCAATCTGGCATTTACCTCGACGGCCGGGGCGCTCTACGCCACAGTAACGCCCGGCGCATCTTTGACCGATATAGCCGCCAATGGCGCACGCGCGCTGACGCTTACCACTAACGGCGCGGAGCGTATTCGCGTCACGGATACCGGGCTTGTCGGAATCGGCAAGACGCCTGCGGTTGGCGTAGAACTTGATGTTTTGGGGGATATATCGGCTTCAGTTTCGGTTATCACCGATACAGTCAGCGAACGCACGGCGGCGGCGGGGGTTACCGTTGACGGCGTTCTTCTCAAAGATAGTCTAATTGGGGGCCAATATCGCCCGGTTACTGCGGCCACGGCGCAAGCTACGACCAGTGGCAACAGCAAGGACTTTGGCTCAATCCCGTCTTGGGTGAAAAGGGTCACCGTTCTGTTTGACAGCGTGTCGTTCAGCACGGCAACCGACTATATTGCAATCCGACTTGGCACGGGCGGCACGCCAACGACGACGGGCTATCAGGCCACGACGGGGCAGCTAAACAGCACCGGCAGCGGGTTTTCGGCGGCTTTCTCCAGCACCAATTTCCCCTTGTCCCCCGGCGCTTATCCTGTAACCGTTGCTTTTTCGGGGGCCGTTACGTTTCACAATCTGACGGGCAATGTGTGGGTTGCGTCGGGCGTCGTCACGGGCTGGGACGCGGGCGTAGCCTATTATTCTTTCGCCATATCGGGCGCTATAACCTTGGGCGGCACGTTAAACATTGTAAGAGTGCTAACCAACGGCGGCGCGGCTTTTGATAACGGCAGCGTCAACATCTTTTACGAGTAATTTATGCCGACACGGATAGTAAACGACCGGAAAACCGCGTTGAAGATCGGTTACGCGGCAACCGATTGGAACTATCCAATCACGTTTGATGAGCATGTAAGCCGCGCTGAAGGTTGGGAGGTTCGGCTTATTGAAAGAGACGGCAATCCAATTGGGGCCATCTTTGAAAAAAACGGCGAAGTCCACTGTTCCATATTGCCAGAATGGCGGCGGCGGTGGCTCACTAAAAGTCTTCTAGGCCAGATTACTAGCACCCCCAAGTTCCACACGCGAGTGGACGACGGGCATGACTATATGTATGGTATTCTAGAGCGTCTGGGCATGACGCGGGGGCCTGACGGCGTTGTGAGAAAGGTATCATAATGGGTTGGGGTAAAGCGGCGCAGGCCCAGACGCAGGGCATTCAACAGAGCATGATGGCTCAAATGCTGGCGGCGCAACAGGGCTCGCAGGCGCTCCAGCAGGGGTTGCAAGGGGCAACTGCCGCCTATCAGCCATACCAGCAGTTTGGCACTGAAGCGACCAACCGTTTGGCCATTCTTATGGGTCTTCGCCCAGGGCAAGACTCAGGCAGTTTAATGCGAATGCCGACTTTAGCCGAACTCCAAATGGACCCCGGCTACGCATTCCGTGAACAGCAGGGGATGCAAGCGGTTAACCGTTCCGCCGCCGCAGCAGCAGGACTCCAATCAGGGGCAGCGTTGAAGGCGGCGCAACGGTTTGGGCAGGACATGGCCAGCCAGGAATATGGCAACGCCTACAGCCGGTTCATGCAAAACCGTCAAAATCAAATTGGGTTGCTTCAGGGCGGCGTCGGGACGGGTTTTGGCGCGGCGCAGGGCATCGGCAACGCGGCAACAGGCACTGCAACTAACCTAGCCGATCTTTACAGTGGATTAGGCCAAGGTATAGGCCAAGGTTACGCGGATGCGGGCGCGGCGCGGGCTAGTTCTTACATGGGGCCAACCAATCTCTTGGCGCAATTGCTTGGGCAAGGCATCCAGGGTGGCGCGTATCTGCTCGGAAAGAAAATGTAAATGGTCGTTCGATATACTCCTACGCCGGAATTTCAGTTTCCGAACATCAATTTTCTTGGCGCGATGGCGCAGGGGGAGGCGTCGGCAACTAATGAATTACGCCGGCGTGTGATGGAGCAGGAGCTTGCGGAAGCCGTTCGGCAGCAAGAGGCTCAGGAGGCGTTTCGGCAATACGCTGGGCAACCGAACTTTAATCCTCTGGCGCAGGAAACTATCAACCGCGCATTCGCTCTGAACCCAACGTTTGGGCGCCAGATGTTACAGTCGGTTACGCAAGCCGCGTCGGAACGAGCGTTAGAGGAACAGCGGCGCGGCGCTTTGGCGCTTCAGCGCGAAGAGCAACGGATGAAAACGCCGCTCTGGCAGGCGCAGACCGGAGCGGAACGAGCGCTAGAGGAACAGCGGCGCGGGCAGACAGGGCGCGAAGAAAAGGAATTCGCGCTGAAGGAGAAAAAATACGGCCTTGAAGAACGCGAACTTGCGGCGCGCATCGGCAAGGAAGAAGCCTCACGGGTTATTGAAGAGACAAAGGCCGCGGAGGCGCACATAAACAAGACCTTCGACTTAGCCGCCAAAGCCGACAATCAGAACAAATGGATCGCAGCGCGGACGTATGGCCTGTCCAAGATGGACCCCAGCGAACGCGGGGTTGTAGAAGCTATATGGCCGGAACAATATTCCGAAGAGAACAAAGCGTCGTTTCTGACGACCGCCGACGAGGCGCGCAAGACTTACGCCGCAGATCGTATCCGCGCCAAGGAGATGGAGTTCCGCGAAATTCAGGGGCCGTCCGGCGACACGCGGCTCGTTGCGATCCCGAAGAACGCCCCCGAGCGCGGCGCGTTTACCGTTCCCGGCACCGAGGGGGTCAAGCCGCCGAACTATAGCTTTCTGCCGGGGCCAGACGGCACTGGAATGGTGACGCGCACAAACCCGCGAACTGGGCAGGCGGAACTTGTTACGCCGGTTCAGCCGGGGGCTGCACCCGCTAATGCCATGGCGGCTCCTGCGGCTCCTGCGGCTCCGGTGCGAGGCGCGCTTATCCCGTCTGAAATCCGCCCGACATCTGAAGCGCCAGTCGGCAGCGCGGCGTATAACAACAAACGGTTTGCCACAGAAGTCTTAGACGCCGCAGGATTTGATTCTAAAACGGGCGAGGATGAGGTCAGCCGACTTATCCGCAAGTCCACTAGCGGCGGCATGGAAGCCGGCGCGGCCGGTATCCGTGGATTCTTTGGCGGTGCGTCGTCGGGCATGGAGAACATTGCCAAACTTGAGACCATTAAGAATGATATTGTTCTTAAGAAATTAGCTGGCAAACTTGGCGCGGGTATTTCTGAGGGTGATCGCCAGTTCATTGAAAAGCTGGTGGGTGATATATCTAACCCAAATATCCCGGCAAATCAGCGTCTAGCGGCATGGAGCCAAGTTAAAGGCTTGATGGTAAAATACGCCAACACGGGGCAGCCTACTATAGCCACAGGGGCGGCCGGCAATCGACCTTCTCTTGAGGACATATTCAAGTAATGAAAGCGAAGATCGAAACCGCCCGAAAAGCCGGATATTCGGATGACGAAATCCGGCGTTTTCTGTTCTCGCAGCCGCAGGCGCAAAAAGCCCGCGAGGCCGGTTACACGGACGCGGAAATCGCGGCACATTTTGGTCTGACCGATAGCGAAGGTATGCCCGGCCCCCCCGCTGAAATTGAGACGCTTCCGCAGCAAGCCGCCGGTTATGTTGGCGAACTGCTTGGCAACATCCCGCAGAGCGCGCTAGGGTTCGCGCAAGGCGTTTATGAGGCTGCGACCAGTCCGGTTCAAACTCTTGAGGCGCTTGGATCGGCGGCGCTCAGCCCGGTTGAGACGGCTAAGGCAATTGGCGGCTATGCAGCCGAGCGTTATGGATCGCCGGGCGCTATAGCTGAAACCATCAAGACTGATCCTGTTGGATTCTTGGCCGACATTTCTACGGTTGCCGGCGGGGCTGGCGCGGCGCTTCGCCGTCCGGGGCTAAGAGCAATGTCGGAGGCTGTGTCGCCGGCCAACGTAATGGCTAGTGCGGTTCAAGCGCCGTTTGCTCTGGGCGGCTACGGCTATGAGTTCGCCCGCAACGCAATGGCTCCGCGTTACGCCACCTATCTTGAGGCAGCCGAAGGCCGCGCGCCTGAGATTATTGCGGCATTGCGTAACCCGGCCGCCGAACTTGTGCCGGGGTCCATGCCGACGGCGGCGCAGGCTGCGGTCCCAGCGGGGTCGTCGCGGTTTGCGCAGCTTGGCGCAAGCGCCGCCGAAGTGCTGCCGACCGAATTCATGGAGCGCGCCAAAGAACAGGCCGCCGCGCGGTTGGCGCAAATTCGTCAGGTTGGCGGCACCGAGGCGCAGTTGGATGCGGCCAAGGAAACACGCAAGAAAGTGTCGGGCAGGCTTTATCGCGGCGCGGAAAAGTATACCCCGCCTGTGACCGAGACGCCGGAATTTACCGAGTTGCTGGCACGGCCGTCGATGGACAAGGCCATGCGCCGGGCGGAAGAACTGGCGGCTGAACGCGGTCAGACCTTCCAAATTGGCAAAACCGCGCCGGAACGCACGGTTGCGTCTGGTTTGCTGGGGCCGACCGGCGCGCCGCTGACGACGACGGTTCCGGCAACGCAAGCCAAATATCCTATTTCCAGCCTACACAATCTTAAGCTGGCGATGGATGATATGATCCGCGACCCTGGGACATTCAGTCTTGGCCGGTCAGAGGTCGCAGCTATCGCCAAGACGCGTGGCGAATTGATGGGCTTTATCAAACAAAAATCGCCGCTTTATGAGGCGGCGCGTAAGTCGTTTGCCAAACGCAGCGGGCCGATCAACCGCATGGAGATTGGCCAGTATCTTGAATCTAAGTTACTGTCGCCGCTAGCCGAAGACGCGCCGCAGCGCGCGGGGGTTTTTTCGACGGCCGTTGAGCAGGCTCCGACAACGATCCAGCGGGCGCTCGACGGCGCGCCCCGGTTCGAGAAACTGTCCGACGTGTTGACGCCGGACGAGGTGCGTAAGGTAGAGGCCATTCGCGCCGACCTGGCGCGCGAGGCTGAAGCTAATCGTATGGCGCGGGCGGCGACGCAAGCCGGTCCAGAGGCAGGACGCACGGTTCAATTGCCGCGCGCTAATTTGATGGACCGCGTTTTTAACGTTGCTAACAAAGTTGTTAGCTCGCTAGAGCGCAAGATCGACAAGCGGCTCGCTATTCAAATTGCGACTGAAATGCTTGACCCGCAACAGGCGGCGCAAGTAATTGAGGAAGCGGTTGCGTATGCCGAAAAGTCGCAAAAAACCGGTAAGGCTATCCGCGAACGTGGCGCGGCTATAACCAAAGACTTGAAAAAACTTTCCCCTGAAATTGCGGGTGTTGTTTCCGTGCAAAACGCGCTGGGGGAACGCAATAACCAGAACGCGATGTCGAGGCGATGATGGTCGAATATCAAGTTCTTTTTGATGTGGCTGTCGCGGTCGTTGGCATGTTGGGCGGCTGGGTGCTTAATACTGTCTGGTCATCCTTGAAGGAACTTCAGTCCATGGACAAGCAGTTGGCCGACAAAGTATCCGCTATCGAGGTGCTGGTCGCCGGGCGGTATGTTACGCGCACTGAGTTCAATCACGGCTTTGAGCAAGTGTTTTTGAAGCTCGATGGCATCCGAGACATTCTTAGCCAAAAGGCTGACCGATGAAATTTAACGCCACCAGCATCCGCCGCATGGCCGGCGTCGATCCGCGCCTTGTCGCAGTGATGAAAGCCGCCCGCGAAATCAGCCCGGTTCCGTTCGAGATCACCGAAGGGCTGCGCACCCGCGAGCGCCAGGTCTATCTTGTCAGGACTGGCAAGAGCCGCACCATGAACAGCTACCATCTGCGCGGCAAGGCCGTGGATGTTGTCGCCATGCCGGGCGGCAAAGACTCATGGGACTTGGCCGACTACCGCAAGATTGCCGGGGCCGTGGCGAAAGCGGCAAAAGCCGCTGGCGTCACCATCACCTGGGGCGGTTCGTGGAAAAGCATCGTTGACGGCCCGCATTTCCAGATTGAGGAGTAGCCATGATCGCCGCAACAAAGCTCCTTGGCACGATCTTCGCCGTTATCTCAATGCTGTTGGCGGCGCTATTTGGTTTTGCCAGCACTTTGTCGCTCAATTCCACAGACGCGGGCGAGCGCCGGGACGCGACGATCTCAACTTTCTGGTCGCTTGTTGTTATCGGCCTGTGCGCTGTCCTGCTCGTCATGCTATCGGGCTGCATGTCAGCCAGAGAACTAGAATGTCTGGCGCGCGACAATACATCCCGCCCTTGTCAATAGGAGACTTATATGCTGACAAACTGGATGACGACGATCCCCGGCGTCCTGCTGCTGCTGCGCGTCTTGTGGGAAGCTTGGTCGACCAAAACGGTCAACTGGGCCGATCTTCAGAACGGCCTTATCGCTATCGGTCTAGTCGCCGCTAAAGATTTCAACGTGACTGGCGGCACCAAGCCCCAGGATTGAAAGCGGCAGGCTGAAGTTGCCAGACCCAAGACCGTTGAAGAAACTGCTGCCGATCTTGATGCTGGTCGGTTTTAGCGGATGCAAATCGACCAGCGAAGGGTGTCCTCCGCTGGTCGACTATTCGGCAGAACGCCAGACCTTAGCTGCCAAAGAGTTACGCCGGCTCCCCGCGAATAGCGAGGTCGCCAAGCTGGTCATCGACTATGGAAAGCTCCGCGCGGCGTGCAGGCTTTAGGTCTTTCTTGCGCTTGTAACCAATTTCAGCCGCCGTGCCGGCCTTCGACTGAAGATAGTCCTCGGCAAACGTCGCGGCGAACAACTCGTAGTTCACCGCGTCGATATGGCTGTCAAGGTGCGACGGCGACGCGAAGGCGCGAGCGTTCTTGACGCAGACCATCATGATGGCGACTTCGTAAGGGTGAAAGTCGCGCCCCAGCCGTAGCGACGCCATGTCAGCCGCAAGCTGGAAATTGTTCTCGATTCCGCCGTAACCTTCGCCGCGCGCGTTGATGATACTAGCGGCTTGACTGAGTAGTTCGTGAGGGTTCATTTACGATCTCCATAAGAGCCGCCCGTTCGCGTAACATGCGCAGCACCGTGTAGCGTTGGTGCAGCCGCACAAGAACCGTTGAGCGCCGGGCGTCCCGCTTTTCGGTTTCCAAGAGATCAAGAATCTCCTGTTCGGTAAAATCGGCAAGCTGGTCATTCAGCGCCTTCCATGTGAGATAGTTCGGCAAGGGCCAACTCCGCTAAAGATTTCTTGTCGTGTAACGCGCTGAATATGCGCTCGTCAATAGTTTTATTACACATCAGCACATAACACCAGACATCTTTAGTCTGGCCGCTGCGATGCAGCCGCCCCACGGTCTGCTCGAACAATTCCAGCGACCATGGCAGGGACAGGAAGACGATCTTGTTGCCACCAAACTGAAGGTTAAGCCCGTGGCCGGCGCTTTTGGGATGGATGGCCAAGAGTTCTGTTCTGCCTGCGTTCCAGTTCTCGACGGCGTTGTCTTCGTCTATGGTTGCAACTTTGAACTGCCGCTGGAGCTCGGCTAGTTCTTCTTTGTAGTTGTAGACGATGATGGTGTTGTCGCGCTGGTTTTCGTCAAGGATGTCTCGGAGGGCGTCAAACTTGTGACGACCATACCACTGAGCAACGCCTTGGCTATCATAAGCGAAGCCGGAGGTGAGCTGCTGAAGCTTGTTTGTGACAGCAGCCGCCGTCGGAGCTGTGATTTCTTCATGCACATATTCCTTTTTCATGTTCTCGTAAGGCGTGCGGTCGTCAAGATCGCAACGCATCTCAACGACGTGGAGCGGCGGCAGTTTGTCCTTATACTCGCCAGGCTCCAGCACATAGGTCGCCGGTTTGATTGTCTCCATGACCTTGGGCAGCGCGTTCGGCAGCGGCTCCCACTGGCCGTAGTCCCTATTGATACAACAGAAATATTGCTGCAAGAACGCGCCTTTGCTGCGGCCAAGCAACGTCTGGTCAATGACCTTGCACTGTCCGAACACGTCCTCTAGGCCGTTCGATGTGAACGAACCGGTCAAGCCCCACCTGATCTTGAACTGATCCAGTATCTTGAGCAGATGCTTGAACCGTTTGCCAGACGGGTTTTTCAGCCGCGTCAATTCGTCAAAGACGATGCCATCAAAGCCAGCCGGATCGACAGAGGGGATGTTATCGTAGTTGGTGACAACGATGTCGGCGTTAGAATCAAACGCTTTCTTGCGTTGCGCTGGCGTCCCGACGGCGACGGCGATGTCAAATGTCTCGGCCCATTTGCGCCCCTCTACCGGCCAAACGTCCGTGCAGACGCGCTTGGGCGCAAGGACCAGCCAACGGTCGCAATGGCCGCGCACGATCATCTCGGTCATGGCGGTCAGCGTGATCGCTGTCTTGCCCGCGCCGACTGGCGCAAGGATCATGGCCCGATCATGGGCGAAGAGGAAATCGGCGGCTTCGTGTTGGTATGGGCGCAAATCCATCTATCAACGTCCTCTTTAGACCATAGGCAGGCGTAGTTTTGGTTCAACGCACGCATGTCAGACGCAAACATCTGTTGTAGCAGGGATAACTTGCCGCCTTCACGCTTCAGTTCAACGAAGTGCGTGGACCCGTCCGCAAAGCAGACGACGCGGTCGCTAACGCCGCGATTCGACGGCGAGACGAACTTATATGCCTTACCGCCAACGGCTTGCACACACTTGACGAAATATTTTTCGATGTCCTTTTCAAGCATAAAAATATTTCTTGCACACTCGTAAAAGATTGTCTAGTGTCCGAATCATCGAAAGGTAAGGTGCAGTATGAGCCAGAGACATAGCGGTTATGCCCGTGCGGCGTTCGATCAATACGAAACGCCCGAGTGGGTCACAGCGGCCCTTCTGCCGCGCATTCCTAAAGGGTCATTGATCTGGGAGCCGGCCTGCGGGTCAGGCAAAATGGCGCGCGTGCTGAACGCGCACTACGCCACGGACATCCAGACCGGCACAGATTTCTTGACGTGCTTTTCGCGGGACGCGGACGCCATCATTACTAATCCGCCTTACGGTCTTGCCACCGAATTCATTCTTCGCGCGCTGGCGCTGATGGAGCCTGAGAAGGGCATGGTGGCGATGCTGTTGCGCACCGATTTTGACCACGCCAAATCGCGGCGGCGGCTGTTTGCCGATCATCCGGCATTTGCTGAGAAGTTGGTCTTGACCAAGCGCATTCGATGGTTTGAAGACAGCAAGTTGTCGTCGTCGTTCAATCATGCGTGGTTCATATGGGACTGGCGCAACGCGCGGTCTCCTGTCATCTCCTACCATTTTGAGGACTGATCGTGTCTCACTCTGCAATCGTCGGCGGCTCGACCGCCAAGCGGCTCATCAAGTGCCCTGGGTCGCGCAAGCTGGTGGCGGAAATGCCGCCGCAACCATCCAGCAGATACGCCGAAGAAGGCACGCGCCTCCACAACGCCATGCACATGATCCTGTCGCACGGCGACAAGGTGGAGGATTACGAGAACAACGAAAAGCTCATGCTCGCGCTTGACGCGCTGGATCAGATTGATCCTGATAGGCAGCTTGAGTTTGCCACGGAGGTTAACGTCCATTTCAATGATTTTCTCGCCGGAGTTTACGGTAGTTGCGATCTCATTGGTCGTGTGGGCAATCGTGCGGTAGTCCTCGACTGGAAGTTTGGTGACGGCGTAACGGTGGAAGCCCAAGAGAGCGAACAGCTTATGTTCTACACGGCCGCAGGGATGCGAACGGCTGAACTTGCTTGGGTCTTTGACGGCGTTGACGAGATCGAACTGATTATCGTGCAGCCGCCCTTTGTTAAGCGTTGGGTGACGACGCCCGAGCGCATCAAGGAGTTCGAGCGCACGCTGTATGACGCCGTGCAGGCGTCGTTTCGTCATGATGCGTCATATGCCAGCGGCGACCATTGCCGGTGGTGCCCAGCCAAGCCTGTCTGTCCGTTGCTGACGGGCAAACTGGAGCGCGCCGTTGCGACGAAGGTTAAGGCCATAGATACGGAGAAACTGGCACATGCTTTGGAGATGGCGGCGCTTGCGGAAGATTGGGCTAAAGGCGTCCGTGAACTGGCGCAAACGCTGCTGGAGAACAACGCGCCAATCCCAGGATGGAAACTTGTCCCTAAAGCCGCCCGCAGACAATGGGTGGATGCTGAAGGAGCGCGAGAAGCTCTTACAGAAATGGGACTGGATACCGAGGAATTGATCGTGACCGAGTTGAAGTCGCCGGCGCAGGTCGAGAAAGTGCTGAAGAAGCACAAGCTCGAACTGCCGAAAGACTTAGTGGTTGCGATCTCATCAGGTCAGACTATCGCGCCGGAGAGCGATCCCCGGCCGGCGGTCATGACAATAGGCAAGGACATTCGTTCTGCCTTCTCTAAACTTGAGGTGAAGTAATGTCTAATATCGTGAAGTTCGGCAACGCCAATCTCCCCACCGCTACGTCGCTCGCGGCGTCGCTGCGTAGTCTTGACGTGGACGCCGGCGTCGGTTCTGTCATCCTCAAGATGGACAAGACCGGCCACTGGGTCTATGGCGCAGACCAGACTGAAATCGACAAGGAGGGGCGCTGGGCGGTCAATCCGTTCTCGTTCGTCCACGGTTTCATCGCGTGGGGCGAAGGTGAGGTGCTTGGCGAGAAGATGGTGTCCATCACGGAGCCGCTTCCCGAACTGGATGTGCCGCCGCCTGGCGCTAAGCGTGGGTGGGAGCCGCAGATCGGCATGAGCGTCAAGTGCCTTTCTGGCGAGGACAAGGGCGTCGAGGCGCGTTACACGGTTACGTCCGTGGGCGGTAAGCGCGCGATGCACCAGCTTGCCATGAAGGTTGCCGATCAGGTGGAGCAGAATCAGGACGCGCCGGTGGCGGTCATGAAGCTGGGTTCGGAGTATTATCAGCACAAGAGCTACGGCCGTGTTTATACGCCGGTGTTCGACATCATCGAGTGGATTTCGCTGGACGGCGAACCGGTCGAAGAGACTGCGCCGGCCGACACCGGCCGTCGTCGTCGGGGCTGATGATAGTGGACGCGGGGGCGAAAGCCCCCGTTTTCATCTGAGAGGATAAGATGGATCGGGTTTCTAAATACATTACGTTGAAAACTGACTCGCGCACCGGACTCGGGGATAATGACGGCTACCGCCGCAAGGTGCTGATGTCGCTGCCGCGTGTGAAGTGGCTGGAGCGCGACGCGCCACCGTCGCCGCCAAAAAAGAAACTGGCGCGTGATTACATGCCGCCCGCGCCCAATTTGCCCCGGTCGCCTGAAACCAGCCGATGGGCGAAGGCGAATCTCATGTCGTCGCGCGCAAGAGGTGAGGATGGCCTGACCGCGAGAGAGCGCGAGGTGAAGCACCTCACAGAACATGGGCTCACGTCTGTGCAGATCGCGGCGGAACTACGCATTCGCCCCAGCACAGTCAACAAGATCATTTGCCGTCTGGAGAAACGAAATGATGTGGTATGACCGCGCGCAAGAGCTTGAAGCCGAGAATGGCCGCCTCCGCGCAGACCTCGCCGCCGAGCGGCTGCGGGTGGAAAAGCTATCGCAAGAAAACGCCGTTCTGCGCTGTGATGCTGCCGGTGGGCGAGAGCGTGTCGCCAAGCTGCGCGAGGCACTGGGGCGGTTTGTCGCAAACGCAGATCGGGCGGATAGCGACGACCTCGCTGACACAGATGCGACTTACGTGGTTGTAGCGCACCTACGCCACGCCCGCGCCGTGCTGAAGGAGACTGAGTAATGAAAGATGGTGAACTGATCCTCAACCTCGGCCAACAAATCATTGATCTGAAGGCTGAGCGCGCCAAGCTGCGCGAGGCACTGGGGCGGTTTGTCGCAAACGCAGATCGGGCGGATAGCGACGACCTCGCTGACACAGATGCGACTTACGTGGTTGTAGCGCACCTACGCCACGCCCGCGCCGTGCTGGAAGAGACAAAGGGAGACGGGGATGAGTGACGACGACATCGTGAAGCGGCTGCGCTACGACTGCGACGTTATGGGCGATTGGATATGCGGCGACGCCGCCGACGAGATCGAACGCCTCCGCGCCGAACTCGCCGCCGAGCGGGTGCTGTGCGAGAGCTATCTGCTCGACAAGAACCAAATTACGCAGGCGTGGGCTGACGAACTGGACCGAGTGAAGGAACTACAAGACAAACTCGCCGCCCTGTCTGCGCGCCACGAACGGGCTTTGACGCAGGGAGCCCAGCTGCGCGAGGCGCTGGTGAAGGCACATGCGAGCATTGAGCCGATTGCGTCTCTTGTCGCGGTGACGGCAGACGGGTTTCCTGACCACGACATTTGCCCGATCAGGCTAGGTCAGGCGCGGGCGCTCGCTGATGCTTTTGCCACTATCAGAGAAGTTCTGGAGGAGATTACAGATGGCTGATCCTACCAATCCGTTCCAGAACCGGAACGAACTCAAAGATTATTACGCCGAAATCAAACGCGCAGAGGAAGCGGAAAAAGACCGCGACGACTATCAGCGAACAGCGAATGATTACTACCGCGACAATATCAGGCTCCGCGCCGAACTCGCCGCCGAGAGGGAGCGCACGACCAAAAAAGACGAGCGCATTGATGAGTTAATGGGTAAGTGCGTCGTCTACGCGGCCAAGCAAGCCAAGCTGCGCGAGGCGCTGGAGGACGCCGCAATAGCTTTGGATGGGTGGGATGACGATATGGCTCGCCGTATCCGCGCCGTGCTGGAAGAGACGAAGGGAGAGGAAAAATGAACGCGAATGAAAAACTGATTGCTGATAAATTGGCGCGGAAGGGCTTTACTATCATAGACAAAGGATGGCCGGATTTTCTATGCGTTAAAAAACAATACGTTAATGGGCGAAAAGTCTATGAATACGCGACTTCGGGCGTTATGTGCGTGGAAGTTAAAGCTGGCAAAGATAAATTGTCGGACGCTCAAAGATCAGTCCACGCCATACTCAAGAATATAGGTCTCCCAGTCTATACTATACACACGGATATGCTGGTAGAAAAACGAACATTCAATACGCGGCGGTTCATAACGCACGACGAATTAAGGTCCGCTAAAGCGCAATTACACGATCTGCAAAGAAAAGCCGATGAGTTGCAGCGCATAATAGACGAGACATCTTTTCTATTGGACGAGAGCGATGTCGATAGAATTGCTGAATTGAGTAAATTCGCATGATTTTTTGGGCAGACTTTGAGACGCGCAGCGCGTGCGACCTGAAGGCGGGGGGAGTTTACAACTACGCCCGCCATCCCACCACGGAAGTGCTGTGCATGTCCTACGCTGAGGACGACGGGCCTGTCCGCACTTGGCGACCGGGCGATCCCTTCCCCGAGATCAAAGGGCAGATACGCGCCCACAACGCGGCGTTCGAGCGGCTGATCTTCTGGCATGTGCTGAAGATGCCGATACCGTTGGAACAATTCTATTGCACGGCGGCGCAGGCTCGCGCCAATTGTGCGCCAGGGAGTTTAGAAGATGTTGGCCGCTTCGCTGGAACGAACATGCGCAAGGATCATCGTGGTGCTGCTCTTGTGCGCGCTTGCTGTATCCCGCCTTATAAAGACGATCTTATCCCCGAACTGATCGAGTATTGTGAGCAGGATGTTCGCACGATGCGGGCGATCAGCCAAGCCATGCGCGAACTGACGCCGGAGGAACTGGAAGACTACCACATCAACGAACGGATCAACGACCGGGGCGTAATGGTTGATACGGCGCTTTGCAAGGCGGCGGTCAAGTATGCCGCAGCCGAACTGGCCGAGATACAGGAGACAGTGCGGACGCTGACGCGGGGCGAGATTCTGTCCGTTCGCAGCCCCCGGATGCGCCTATGGATACAGGACCGGCTCGGCCCCGAGGCGTTGAAGCTAATGGAGCGCGACGATAAGTTCTCTATTGACAAAACCGTGCGGGCGAATCTCCTAGCTGTAGACGATCCAGAACAGGTGCCCCCCGATGTCAGAGAAGTCATTCAGTGCGCCGATGATCTTTGGGCGTCTTCTGTTGCTAAGTTTGATCGTCTCGCCCAGCTTGCTGGCGATGATAATCGTGTCCGAGGGGCTTTCGTTTTCGCCGGCGGCAGCGCCACCGGCCGCGCCTCCTCCTACGGCGCGCAAGTCCACAACTTCACACGTAAGTGCGCCGAAGACCCGGCGGCCGTGCGCCACGCAATGGTCCGAGGTCACGCCATCGTGCCCCAGTTTGGACGGCGCGTCACAGACGTTCTGCGAGGTATGTTACGACCCGCGCTGATCCCGGCGCCCGGCAAGCAGTTCGTCGTTGCCGACTGGTCTGCCATCGAGGGGCGTGTCAATCCTTGGCTGTCCGGTCGCGGCGAGGATAAGTTACAGCAATTCCGCGACCGGCTCGATCCTTACATCGTCAACGCCAGCCAGACCTTCAGGGTTGACTACGCCAAGGTAGACAAGGCCCAGCGGCAGGTCGGGAAAGTGCAGGAGCTTGCTTGCGGGTTCGGTGGCGGCGTGGGAGCGTTCGCGGCCATGGGCCGGGTATATAACGTCCACCTGCCGGAGGCGCAGGCGCGGCGCATGGTGGACGCTTGGCGTGTCGCCAACCCGTGGGCTGTGCCGTTCTGGTCCGATCTTGAGGTGGCATACACAAGGGCGGTCAGGAATCAAGGAAAGATATTTGAGGCCGGTCGAATTTCATATTTGTTCGACGGTCAGCACCTTTGGTATGCTCTGCCTTCCGGCCGCGTGCTGTGCTACCCCAACGCCAAGTTTGAGGAAGATGGTTCTATCACCTATTCCAAGGCGGCTTGGAAGCCTGCGGCGGGTGCTAACGAGTGGCCCCGCGCGCGGCTCTGGCGCGGTCTGGCCTGTGAGAACGTCACCCAGGCGACCGCCCACGACCTTTTACGTGAGGCTCTGCGCCGTCTGCCTGACGTTGTTCTGCATGTTCACGATGAAATTGTTCTGGAGTCGGATCAGCCGGAAGAAGCGAAGATCGCTCTTATAGAAGCTATGACGACGCCGCCCGCGTGGGCCGAGGGGCTACCGCTCGACGTAGAAGCGAGCGTAATGGAGAGGTATGGCAAATGATGTTCAACTATTTTACTGGCCTTGCGCCGAAGGGCGAGACGGCGCTGATCGTCAAGCAGATCGACACGGGCCGTCTGCACAAGGACGGCTCGCCTAAATACACTTGGCCGGCTTACATGCCGACGCATAAGCGCCGTGAGGGCGAAAGCTGGTTCCTGAACACGGGAAGCTTCATTTGCGACCGGCTCGACCTGAAGCGCCCGAGCGCCAGCGTCGCCAACTGCACCCACGTCCTGTTCATGATGCTGGACGACATCGGCACCAAGTCGAAAATCCCGCCCCTGCCGCCGACCGCCATCGTCGAGACAAGCCCCGGTAACTTCCAATACTGGTATGCCTACAGCGAACAGCCGACCGTCGAAGAGCATTGCGCGGCCCTGACCGCCATCGCAGCCGCCGGCTACACTGACCCCGGCGCGACGAACGCCGTGCGCAACTGCCGCCTGCCGGGGTCCGTAAACGTCAAGCCCGGCCGCGACGCCTTTGTCTGCCGCGAGGTGGAGTTCCACCCCGAGCGCGAGTTCACGCTTGCCGAAATCTGCGCCGCTCTTGATGTGACGCCCGCCGAGGTAGGCACCGCGCAGCGTATTACGTTCCGCGTGAAGGATACGGGCAACGATTCGGTGCTGGCGTGGCTCAACGAGCAAGGGCTTGTTACGTCCAACGTGAACGCGGAAGGGTGGTGCGGCGTCGTCTGCCCGAACCATGGCGACCACAGCGACGGCCAGATCGAGGCTCGTTACCGGCCGCTTGATCGTTCGTTCTGCTGCTATCACGCTCATTGCGAAGACCTCGACAGTAAATTCTTTTGCGATTGGGTGGCCGAGCAGGGAGGCCCGCGCGTGACGCCTGGCTTTCGAGACGACCTGATCGCGGACTATACGAGCAGGCTTGACAAGCTGACCCCGACCGCCGCCTTTCCTAATGAAGCCGCCGCGCGCATTGCCGAGACGGAGGCCAAGCAGGCCGGGCGCGAGGGCCGCGCCGAGTGGCATGGCCGCTTTGCCTATATCATTGATGACGACGCCTACTTCGACCAGGTGACGTGCAGTGAGATCAGCCGCAAGGCGTTCAACGCCCTGTTCCGCCACGTCGAGTGCACGTCCATGGGGCCGAACGGCAAGGCCCGCCGCGTCGAGGCGTCGCACTGGTTTGATGAGCAGCGCGAGGCGCGGGGCGCTTACGCGCTCAAGGGCCTGACCTACGCCGCCGGAGAGGAGCAGCTAGTCCAGAAGGACGGCCTTGTCTATGGCAACCTCTGGCGCGACGCGCGGCCCCAGGCAGCGGGCGGCGGCGACGTGACGCCGTGGCTCGACCATTGCCGCCGGCTGGTGCCGGACCCGGCCGAGCTATCGCATATCCTCGACGTGATGGCGTTCAAGGTCCAGAACCCCCGCGTCAAGATCAACCACGCCGTGCTGCATGGCGGCAAGGGCGGGTGCGGCAAAGACACCATGTGGGCTCCCTTCATCTGGGCCGTGTGCGGGCCGCATGAGAAGAACAAGGGCTTGATCGACAATGACAGCCTGACCAGCCAATGGGGCTATGCGCTCGAGGCCGAGATCGTCGTCCTGAACGAGCTGAAGGAGCCTAACGCCGCCGACCGGCGCACCTTGGCGAATCGGCTCAAGCCGATCATTGCCGCCCCGCCCGAGATGCTGTCCATCAACCGCAAGGGCCTTCACCCCTACGATATGGTCAACCGGATCTTCATGCTGGCGTTTACGAACGAAGATATGCCGATCACGCTCGACTCGGACGATCGGCGCTGGTTCTGCGTCTGGTCTGAGGCCCCCAAGATGACCCACGCCGAGGCCGACGCGCTCTGGGGCTGGTATAAGGCCGGCGGGTTCGAGGCCGTGGCGGGCTGGCTGCGCGCCCGTGACGTGTCCAAGTTCGGCCCCCAGGCCATGCCGCCTATGACCGACTACAAACAAAAGCTCATTTACGTGGGCATGAGCAACGCGGAAGGTTACGTCTTCCACGAGATCGAAGCCGGCCACGCGCCCTTCAACGTGGACGTTATCGCCGGCCCCTGGCACAAGATCGTCAAGGACATGACCGACGCCACAAATGGTTCCGTCAAGGTTGTTCAGCCGGCCCTGTTCCATGCTCTCAAAGAGGCCGGATGGATCGACAAGGGCCTCTGCTATTCGACCGACTATAAATCGAAGAAGCACTGTTTCGTGCGCCCGGCCCTGCGCGACTGGACCCGTTCGGACGTGCGGCGCGAGCTCGCGCGAATCACGGGCGAAGGAAGGGACGCGCCGAATGTCGTCGGAATCAAGGGTTGACGCCTATCCCGTTTTTATGGCCGTGCTGGCTGAATTGACGGGGGCTGTTGAGGAATATCTTGATTGGGCTTCAACGCCAGGCGACGACGAGTGCCCGGCCGAGACGGTCGAGCAGATGCGCGCAGCGCATGGAGCAGAGTCATGAGCCGTATGGATCAGCCCACGGCGGACGACGTCATCCTCGACCTCCTCGTCGAAGGCATCGAGCCGACGCATGAGAATCTCATGGTGGCGATTGCCGCCTATCCCCAGCACCGCGACGCGCTGTTGGCGTTCTTCGCCAATCTCGCCGTTCAAACAGCTTTGAAGGACGAGACGACACCTTCTTATTGCGGTGTGGAACTATTCGCGAATATTGGCGTGAGCCGAGTCTTGGCCCACCGTCACAATGCACCAAGGCAAGCCTCATCCGGGGTCTATAGCAAAAGCGGCGAGCAGGAAGCCGAACCACTGCCCCCGCGTCTGTCGCAGCTGATCCGTGTGAACGGCCTAACGGAAGACCAAGTCGCCGTCCGTGTAGGCCTGGACTCGGGATTGATGATGGAGCTGGACCGCCGACGCATCGTCGGGCGGCGGCCTATGGAAATGTTCCGTAGAATCGCCGAGGAGCTTCGCATCCCGACAGCCCATGTGATCGCCTCTGTCACCGGGGCGCCGATCGCGTCCTCGAGAGGCAATCTGCGCAAGGCGAAAGGTCAAATCAAAATTGAAACCGAAACGTTTGAAGCGGCTATCAATGCCTCAACACTTTCGGACGATCTTAAGGCCTTTTGGTTGCAGCGACTTGCGGATGCGGAGGAACCGACGGCGTGAGTGCTTGGTTTGAACTACGCGCGCAGGCTGCGGCTTGGCACGACGAACTGAACCCTCAGACTGGGAAGAAGGAGCTGTCGCCGAAGCGCGGCAAAGACACCGGCGAGGTCGCGTATCGCGTCGCCACCGAACGTGAATCCGAAGCCGAGGGCCTGGCCCAGGAAATCCTAGCACGCCGCACTCAGCCAGGCGGGTATAGCCAGCACGCCGTCTTGGCGCGGACCCACGGCATTCTCCGCCCATGCCGTTTCTAGCGCCAGTCGCAAGCGTTCGTTTTCTGAATACGCGGCGTCAAGATTCCATTGGGCACGGTCGCGCGCCTCGGAATAGCCCTTCAGATAGGCTTCCGTCACTTCCTGCTGAAGCGCCTTTAGACGCCGCTCGTATTCTGCACGCATAAAAAGAAACCCCGCTCGCGCGGGGCTCCAGTGGGGGGAGGAAAAGAACGCACGGAGGGCGCGTCAAAAATCTTTTACGCTCTCTTAGCCCGTATTGCAAGTCCCGTCGCCGAAGTAGAGAAGGTCTAGGCGCCGGACTATTTCCTGTTCTGTCAAGATAGGATGTTCCGCCGTGCGGGGCTCAACCCGCCGCCAGAATGCCCATAGGGGCGGGTTGACCTCATAACAGGGCCTGTCGCGCGGCCAGTCCGGCACGATGGCCCCATATTCCTCGAACTGCTCTTCCCAGTGCATCACTTCACCCCCAAAAGCACTTCAATCAGGACGGCAATCAAGATTGCCATTGTTTCGGTAGGTTTCATAGCGTCTCACCCCGTGCAAGATAGTGGTATGGTCCCGCCCGCCTAGAACGCGCCCAATTAACTTGTAGGACATCCCTAACTCTAACCGGGCGCGCCACATGATCTCGAACCGTGCCCACGCCACGCCCGCGCGCCGCGTGTGGCCGATCAGATACTCTGTTGAGATGTTATGCTTGGCCGCTACTTCCCGGATCAGTTCGTGCATTTCCAAGGTCTGTTGCTGCTGATGCGGGCTTAGCATGCCGGGCCTCTATTTCGTTCGTTATGATGCTCTGGCGAAACGAATCCGCTTCCGTTTCCAGCATGATTTGCAGGGCTTCCGTCGAGAGCCAATGCAAGAGCTGAGAGAACTCAAAATAGTCCTTCATTCTTCCCATGATTCGTGATCCTTTACGCATTGTTCCGCGACAAAATCGCTCGCCTCAAGAGTCGCCGCAGCGGCGTCGAACAAGTGCGAGCCGCGCGGGACAATCATTGACTCGCCGTCGCCGCTGATAACTAGGCTTTGAAGCCTGATATCGACCAAGCCGCCCCTATAGCCTACGTCCGGTTCGGGTTTTTCCCATTTGTAGGTCAACATTGCCGTTCCGTATATGAAACAGCACTGGCCCGGCCAAGGTTGGAACTCTTCTAGCTCGTAAATGATGTAGTCGCTCATAGCTTCCCCCATTGTTCCGCCATTGCGGCGGCTATTCCTGAGTAAGTCCGGCTTCGCTCTTTCCAGCGTTCCGGCCCCGGTGACATGCGATGGACGCGCGGTTCGCGTCCGTCGACTATGTTGGTATGTTGCAACGAGGGCAAGCCTTTAAGCCAAAGGCATGTCGCCTTCGTCTCGCCATGCCCGAACTGCCAGGGCTGGATTATCTGATCCGGCTTTCGGATTCGGCTGCTGATGATACTTATCGGGTTTTCCAACGCGATGCGCGGAATCGGCGCGGCCAATAGCAGCCGCACGAAGTCTAACGCTTCCGCTTGTTCGGTTTGCTTGTCTTTGAACCAACGCGCGCCGCTAACGGCGAGATGGGTGCATGGCGGGTGGGCTATCATTAAATCCCATCCCCGCCCTAGCACGTCCCGCACGTCTCCCTGATAATGCGGCCCGGCCGTTTCGGACGGGAGCAAGTCGCAGGACATGGCGTCATGACCCGCAGCGCGGAAAGCATTCCTAACCGCGCCGCTGTATTCACAAGCGGCTAAAACTCTCATAGCGTCGCACTCAAAAATTCGCGCGCGCAAGCCGAGCAAGCGCTGCGCATGTTGTCAGGGATAGGCCAAAGCGCGCCAGAAAGGTCATTAGCTCGTCTTCCGGCACTTTGGCCAGTATGGCCGCCGCCTGTTCGGCTTGCTTGCGTGAGACACGTTTGCGGCGCGTTTTGACGGGTTCTGGCACTTTGTCTTCCTTTGGCCATGTGTAGTGTGGCATTGGCTTGACCTCATACGCGGGGTCTTCCCAAGCCTTGCGGGGCTTTTCTACCTTCATGTCGCGCATTTCCCGCGAGGCTTCCGCAAGGATGATCTCGCGAAGCTTTGGGTTGTAGGTAGCCAAGCCCTTTTGGCGGCGCTTGGTCTCTTTGCTGGTATATTGCCACGTATGGCCGGCCTTGATCTGCGGTCGGCCGTCTTCCGACAAGGTAAACACGTTACCGTTTGCGGCGTGAATCACGCCCTTGGATTGCCATTGTGACTCGGCCCATTCTTTGATGTTCATTGTCTTCCCTCCTCAGTAGACCGCGACGCCGCGCGAATAATAGCTCTCTACCTCTTTGCCGTCAGGCACATCGCCGGGACGTAGCACGTAGACGGCGCAGCCGCGCGGATCGCCTTGGACGTAGTAGGTAAGAGGCGCATAACCGGCCATTAGCTTGGCGAGACGCTTCAACGCCGGCGTCTCGCGATCCGGCGTAGGTGTGCGGCGGCCGGTATAAGAATTATACCAGTAGCAGCGGCCGGTCGTTTCGTCGCGTTCCACGCCACCTTCTTCTACGCCACACTCCCATTCATGCCAGCGATGCAACTGCATGGCGATTCGGCGCAAGGCTTTCGCGTCAGTCTCAGTGAAACCCAGTGAGATTAACTGAGGGATTGCCGTTTGTTTCATTGTTCTGTCTCCGTTGTGTTGATAGGTTACCGCACCGCGCGGGTCAGGCGCGGCGCGTTGGCTGTTATTGCGCGGTGCCGGGGACAATCCAGAACGAATCGCCCCAAAGGCTTGACGCGTTACGGCGATACGATACCGCGAGCTGATACGCATAAACGACGTTTCCGTTGTCCCAACCTTGAAACACTGGCGTTATGACGCGAGAGATCAAGACAGTCTTTTTCATAGCTTGTCCCTTAGATGATAGCCGGGATGGCGTGCGTGAAGACGACGACCGCGATCACCGCGGCAACGATTAGCTCTAAGATTGTGTAGGCGTTCATTTGTTGCTCCTATGTGGACACGTTGTAAAGGGGCGCGGCGTGATTGCCGCGCCCGTCTTTTTTAAAAGGTATAATACCCGCGCGCATCCATCTGGCGCTGCCAGCGATTCCATGTACGCCACGCGGCCGTATACGCTTCTTTGGTATCAATCCCCGCCATCTGCCACGCCATGTCGAAAGAAAACCCGCCTTCAAAGCAATCGCGCAGCGTTTCTTTTTGAGTTGCATACATGTGACCTATCCTTCTGCTATGTGGATAGGTTACAGAGTAGGGCGAGATTTTCTGCCCGTCAAGAACTTTTTTATCTAGGTGAGTCGGCCAGGTGATATATGCCGGGCCTAGGCGAGTTGACGACGCGCGAAGTGCTTTTGGATTCATGCTGATATGCAGTTATACAGTTTGTTGTTAGTTGTTTAAATTTTGGGTAATTTACAGTAATAATATGTAGATTAAATTTATCTGTAGCGGATTTGTTATCCTATTTGGAATCGCCTATATCGCCTAGAATGCCTAACCCCGCCCCGCCGCGCCGGCGTCGAAAGCCCCCAAAAAAAGCTTTCACCGACATATGCAGTTTTGCTTGACGTTCGCCTATTGTTCTTTTTGGGCATGGTTGCGCACCACTCGCCTGGCGCTTAGACTGGCGCTGCTCGAAGAGAACGAGCAATGCGCCAAGGGCCGCGTAGATGGGAGCTGCGCGGCCCATCAGCTCGGTGCGTGTAATGTTATAACGTTACGCAATGTTATAACGTAGCAAGCGGGAACGAGGCGGGGGGCTGGGCCGAGGGCTCTCCGTTAAGAAATACGCAGCCATCACGCAAACTTTTTTATTTTTTGCAAAACTCATAAAACGATTTATGATGCCGCGCATGACGTTTGAGAGCCTTCCATATGAACCGCGCAAGATCACCGCGACTGAGGCGGTGCTGGAGCGCATTTACGAAGCCGCGCGGAAAGGGCTGAGAGGCGATAACCTTGCCTACGCCGCAGGGCTGACGCCGCAGGAGTACCGGCATCTGATGCAACTGGACCCCATCGCGGAGTATGCTGAGCATAAGGGCCGCGCTGAGTCCGAAGCCGAGATGGCGGACGTGCTGCGCACCGCCGCCCTCCAAGGCGACACCAAGGCGGCGCTGGACATCCTCAAGCACGTGCATAAGTGGACCGCGCCGCAGTCGGTGCAGGTGCAGGTCGAGCAACGCATATCTATCTTAGCCGCGCTGGAAGAGGCGCAAACTCGCATTGTTGAAGGGTATGTGTTAGATAAGGCAGAGGCCGCCGACGCTGGAACGTCTGACGGCCTCCTGACCAACCGTAATGAGGACGGCGGCTATGAGCCAACTTACGCAAGACACCCTGAAAAGTCTACTGACCTATAATCCAGAAACGGGCGTTTTTACTTGGCTCGTTGATAGGGGGCGCGGGGTCCGCGCCGGTAACATAGCCGGCGGCGATGACGGCCGAGGCTATACTCGCATACGAATAAATACAATCAGATATAAAGCGCATCGGTTGGCATGGCTATATGTGTATGGTCGGTTTCCGGTCAAACATATAGACCACATAAACCGCAATACATCTGATAACAGAATAGTTAACTTGCGCGAAGTTGACGACGCGCAAAATGCCCAAAACAAAAAGACTTATTGTAATTCTAAGTCCGGAGTACGCGGCGTCAGATGGCACACGCAGTTTTTAAAATGGCATGTGCGGATAATGGTTAACGGCAAACAAAATAGCTTAGGTCTTTATGACTCACTAGAAGAAGCTATTATTGTTCGTAAGAACGCCGAAATTAAACTTCATCCTTACAGGGGCGACAATGCAAGTTCCAATTTACAGTGCTGAAGAAGAACAACGGCTTATGGCGACACTTTGGTCTAAACAGATCAAAGAAGACCCAGTAGCTTTTGTTCGGGCAGCTTTCCCGTGGGGGAAGGCGGGGACGCCGCTTGAACACTTCCAGGGGCCTAGGCGCTGGCAGTTGGAGGTGCTGCAAGACCTGCGGGACCACATCAAACAGAATAATGGCCGTCTGGACTTCGAGACGTTCCGCATGGCCACCAGTTCGGGGCGCGGCATCGGCAAGTCGGCGCTGGTTAGCTGGCTCGTCATCTGGATGCTGACGACCCGGATCGGGTCCACGACCATCGTTAGCGCCAACTCTGAGGCGCAGTTGCGTTCGGTGACATGGGCCGAGATCACCAAATGGCTGTCCATGTCCCTCAACACCCACTGGTTCGAGGTTAGCGCCACCCGTGTCCTGCCGGCCAAGTGGATCGCGGAACTGGTCGAGCGGGACCTGAAGCTGGGCACGCGATACTGGGGCGTTGAGGGGCGGCTGTGGTCAGCAGAGAACCCTGACAGTTACGCGGGCGTCCACAACTTCGCGGGCGTCATGCTGGTGTTCGATGAGGCGAGTGGTATTGATGACAGTATATGGGCGGTGGCCAGCGGCTTCTTCACGGAGAATACTCCTAATCGTTTCTGGCTTGCTTTTAGCAACCCCCGCCGAAACACAGGATATTTCTATGAGTGCTTCAATTCCAAACGCGACTTCTGGCGAAACAAGGTTGTTGACGCTAGAGGCGTGGAGGGAACTGACAAAGCCGTTTATCAGCAGATCATCGACGAGTATGGACCCGACTCCGCGCAGGCGCATGTGGAGGTCTACGGGGCGTTTCCGAACGCATCGGATGACCAGTTCATACCGTCATCGCTGGTCATGGACGCGCAGTCGCGGCCACCATCGCAGGACCAGAGCGCACCGATAGTGGTGGGCGTCGACCCGGCGCGGTTCGGGGCAGACGCGACCGTCATCGCTATCCGGCAGGGTAGGGACATCATCGGCATCCGGCGCTACCGGGGCGATGACACCATGGAGGTGGTGGGGCGCGTGATCGACGTGATCGAGGAGTTCAAGCCGACGCTGGTGGTGGTGGACGAGGGCGGGCTGGGGGCGGGCGTCGTGGACCGGCTCAAGGAGCAGCGGTATAAGATACGAGGAGTAAATTTCGGGCAGAAGTCAGCCAAGCCCATCATGTTCGGGAACAAGCGGGCCGAGATGTGGCACGCCATGCGGGAATGGCTCAAGACGGCAAGCATCCCCAACGACCGGTTCCTCAAGAGCGACCTGACCGGGCCGATGATGAAGCCGGACAGCAAGGGGACGATCTTCCTGGAGAGCAAGAAGGACATGAAGGCGCGCGGGCTGGCGAGTCCCGACGCTGCCGACGCCATCGCCGTCACGTTCGCCTACCCGGTCGCGCACCGCGAGGCGCGCCCAATGGACAACAGGCCGCGCATGACATATGGTGGCAGCGGCAATTCTTCTGGATGGATGGCGTCATAATGGCTGGCGGAACCCCCAAAACCACTAAATACGATCAACCTACGTCAGATAGATTTGGCGACATATATCGCAATTCTAGTGAGCAGTTAGGGATTACAAGACCTTTTTATCTGGGGCCTCTAGATAACGGTGCTATGGGGCGTTCACCTCAGCCTACGTATTTGGATGTCCCAAACGCCGCTGTCACCCCAATGGCCAACCCCGCCGCCGCGCGGGCCTATACGCGCAACGCGCCGTATATGGAAGAGTTCATGTCTGACCCGCAGGCAATAGTATCGGAACTGTATAGGCTACAGAAAGCGCTTAAAGAAGACCCTAAAGATGTTGTCAGCGAATACCGCGACCGCGTTCTGCGCGGCGCGCTACGCGATGTGTTTGGCATGATAGCCCCCAATGAACTGGATGGCTTTGGCCTTAATCGCGCGCAGGCTCCGACGACGCCGTCGCCCGATTACACCCCAACAACACCTAAAGGCTATAGATACTGATGGCAAAATCTGTCTCTCTATCAGTCGGGCGCGGCGAGAAGCTGCCGACCAAGCAGGGCGCTGGCCTGACCGCCAAGGGACGCCAGAAATACAATGCCGCGACAGGTAGCAAGCTGAAGGCTCCCGCGCCGAACCCCAAGACCAAGGCCGACGAAGGACGTAAGAAGTCCTTTTGCGCCCGCATGGGCGGCGTCGTGGCTAAGTCGAAGAACCCAGAACGCGCTAAAGCATCCATGCGGAGATGGAACTGTGGCAAGTAAGCCGGGGCTCTACGCCAACATTCACGCCAAGAAAGCCCGCATCAAGGCCGGTTCGGGCGAAAAGATGCGCAAGCCGGGGGCCAAGGGCGCTCCGACCGCCGACGCCTTCAAGCAGTCCGCCAAGACAAGGAAGAAGTAATGCCCCTCGTCAAGTCATCCAGCAAGAACGCCTTTCGCAAGAACGTGGCGGCTGAAGTGAAGGCGGGCAAACCGCCGAAACAGGCCGTGGCAATCGCCTACTCGGTCAAGCGCGCGGCTAAGGGTAAGGGCGGCATGAGCAAGGGCAAGTCTAGTGGCTGCAAATGACGTAACTGCCGCCGGCAAAGTATCTGACGACACGGATCGTCTGGCGACCATGCGCCATCGTTTTACGGTGGCGATGTCCGCTTACAGCGACAGCCGCGAGGATGAGCTGGACGATCTGCGGTTCATGGCAGGCTCGCCCGACAACGCCTGGCAGTGGCCGGCTGACGTGCTGGCGACCCGTGGCGCGGTGCAGGGTCAAACGATCAACGCGCGGCCGTGCCTGACGATCAACAAGCTCCCGCAGCACGTGCGGCTGGTGACGAACGAGCAGCGCCAGAACCGCCCGACGGCCCGTGTCATCCCGGCCGACGAGAACGCCGACCCCGAGGTGGCGGAAATCTTTGACGGCATTGTGCGGCATATTGAGTATATGTCCGACGCCGACGTGGCCTATGACACCGCCTGTGACAATCAGGTGGTCTACGGCGAGGGCTACATCCGCGTCCTGACGGAATACACGAAGGAAGACTCCTTCGATCAGGACATCCGTATTGGCCGCGTCCGTAGCTCGTTCTCGGTCTACATGGACCCGATGATCCAGGACCCCTGCGGTCAGGACGCCCAGTGGTGTTTCATTACGGAAGACATCCCCAAGGCTGAGTATGAGCGCATGTATCCTGACGCCACCCCGGTCACGGGGATGATGTCGCAGGGCGTGGGCGACCAAACGCTCAGCATGTGGGTCAGCCAGGAAACGGTGCGGATCGCCGAATATTTCTACGTCGATCACCGCAAGGCGACGCTGAACCTCTACCCCGACAACATCACGGCTTTTGACGGCACGCCCGAGGATAAGCGACTAAAGGCAGCCTATGGCAAGCCGCTGCGCAGCCGCGAGAGCGACCGCCGGCAGGTCAAGTGGGTCAAGACCAACGGCTATGAGGTGCTGGAGGAACGCGACTGGGCGGGTAAGTATATTCCCGTAATCCGCGTAGTCGGCAACGAGTTCGAGGTCGACGGACAGCTTTACATCTCTGGGCTTGTGCGTAACGCCAAGGACGCCCAGCGCATGTATAATTATTGGGTTAGCCAGGAAGCCGAGATGCTGGCTCTGGCCCCCAAAGCGCCGTTTATTGGCTATGGCGGTCAGTTCGAGGGCTACGAAAACAACTGGAAGACCGCCAATACGAACAACTGGCCATATCTTGAGGTGAATCCTGATGTTACCGACGGGGCCGGAAACCCACTTCCCCTACCTGAACGCGCCCAGCCTCCGATGGCTCAAACGGGCCTTATCCAGGCCAAAATGGGAGCGGGCGAAGACATTAAATCGACCACCGGCCAATACGATAGTAGCATTGGGGCGACTTCCAATGAACGGACGGGTCGTGCGATCCTGGCTCGGGAGCGGCAAGGCGACACGTCTACTTATCATTATGTCGACAACCTCGCGCGGGCGGTGAAATACGTTGCGCGGCAGTTGGTCGATCTGATCCCCAAGATTTACGACACCCAGCGCGTCGCCCGTATCATCAACGTCGAGGGCGACGTGGACATGGCGCGCATCAATCCCGCGCAGCCTGAAGCCGTTCGCTCTATCGTGAACGATGAAGGCATCGAGATCGCCAAGATCTACAACCCGAACGTCGGCACCTACGACGTTCAAGTGTCTTCCGGCCCGAGCTACATGACCCGTAAGCAGGAAGCCATGGACACAATGGGTCAGATTTTGCAGACCAATCCGGCTCTTTGGAGCGTTGCGGGCGACCTGTTCGTCAAGAACATGGACTGGCCGGGCGCCGAGACGATGGCCAAGCGGTTCGAGAAAATGCTCGACCCAAAAGTGCTGCAAGACACCGACGAGTCGCCGGAAGCCCAAGCCATGCGCCAGCAAATGGAGCAGATGGCGCAGGCTATGGAGCAGACAACCGCGCAGATTCAGCAGCTTATGAATAGCTATGAGATGCAGAAACTGGCGATTGACGAGCAAAACAGCCAGATCAAGGCGTTCGAGGCTGAAACCAAGCGTATTCAGGCCACTTCGTCGGCCATGACACCTGAACAGATGCAGGACATTGTTCAAGGCACCATCGCGGCAGCGCTGGACATGGGGGACATCGTGCCGTCTATGCCTCAACCACAGACTTTACCGGAGTTTGAACAATGACTTGCGCGGAATTGATCGGGCAACTGTTTCTAGCGCGCGATGTCACGCATAGCGTCCATCTGAACACGCGGTCTTACGCCAAGCATAAGGCGTTAGGTAGTTTTTACGGCAAAATCATCGACTTAGCCGACGATTTAGCCGAAATGTATCAAGGGCGGCATGGCCTAATCGGCCCGATTACCCTTCACTCAGCTAAAAAAACTAACAACGTCGTTGAATTTCTTGAGGATTCCCTCAAGGAAGTCGAAAATATGCGGTATAAAGTGTGCGACAAGGAAGATACGGCCATTCAGAATACTATTGATGAGATAGTTGGCTTGTATCTTTCTACCCTGTATAAGTTGAAATTCTTGGCATAAGAGGGCGTCATGGGCCTTAAAGCGACTACAAATTGTCTTGGCTATCAGCAGATCACCAGCTTGTCTTCGGCGGCAGGGTTGACGGTGCCGCAGGGCGCAACGCTGGCGGTCATCACACCGTTGACGCAAGCGATTCGCTGGCGCGACGATGGCACGAATCCGACGGCAAGCGTGGGTATGCCACTCGCCGCCGGCGCGTATTTCAGCTATGACGGCGATCTAAAGAGCATCAAGTTTATTGAACAGACCGCTTCCGCCGAACTCAACATTAGCTACTATGCTTAAAGTCAATACCAGTGACCAGAAGGTTGACGTAAACTGGAGCCGTTTGCCTATTGGCGCTGGCGAAGGCCCGACTGTCTTTGACATACCCAGCGGTTCTGCGCCACCTGTCATCTCCAATGGCATCTTGTTGGAGAATGGAACAGACTTTCTTATGCTGGAAGATGGAACCAGCTACCTTCTGCTAGAGGCGTAACATGGCGAACACGAAAATCTCCGGCCTTACGCCTAGCGTAGCCGATCTTGCCGCAACAGACGTTCTTCCTGTAGTCCAGACAACTGGCGTTGGCCCGGTGAAAATGACCGGAACGCAGATTAAGACGGGCATCGTCGGAGCGGGCGCTGTTTCCATAGCGGCGCTCAAAACACTAACGGCGAGCAATACCCTGACGCTTGCCGGCACTGACAGCACAACGATGACGTTCCCGTCTACTAACGCGACGCTGGCGCGAACGGACGCAGGGCAGACTTTTACGGGGTCGCAGACTTTCAACGGCGACGCCTTTAACATTACATCCGCCACTGCGTTTAGCCCCTTATTTACCATTTGGAACCAGACGGCGTCCGCTAACTCCGCGTATTGCATATTGCAGAAAACGCGCGCAGCAAGTGGGGCGGGCTCGGCCGTTCAAGTAAACGACGTTATGGGCGCTTTTCTGTTCAGAGGCGCGGATACGGGGGGCGTTCTGCGCAACTCATCGTATCTAGAGGCGGTAGTCACGGCAGTGAGCGGGACGGCGATTGATAGTGGGTTCCGATTTAACGCCTTAGGCACAACGTCCTATGTAAGTTATCTAGTTAACGGGTCCGAACGTGTCCGTTTTGATGCGTCTGGCAATATTCTCTTGGGAACAACGGTTAGCCCTACAACCGGCGCGCAATGCCTCACAATAGAAACAGGCACCGCCGCTACGGCTTCTCCTGCGGACACAATAACCATTTACTCTACGGATTTGTCTGCGGGTAACACGATGTTGTCTCTCTATACTGAGGGAACGCCAGTTAGTGCTAACACCACCACAACGAATCTCGCGAGTCGCATTGCAATCCGCGTAAACGGGACGGTTTACTATTTGCTGGCAGCGAGCGCGGCGTAAGGAAAACACGATGGCTATTACCTACAATTGGGAAATTCAGCAGCTTGAATGCTACGCCCAGCATGAAGGCCATGTCGAAGTGGTTTTCTCCATTCACTGGCGGCGTCAAGCAACTGATGGCGTTTATACTGCGGGCGTTTACGGGTCGCAAGCTATCGCGCTCGCTCCTGGTGTTCCGTTCACGCCATTTGCCGAGCTAGACAAACCGCAAGTTGAGGGCTGGCTTGTGGCTGCCATGGGCGTGGGCAAAATTGCGGCGCTCGACGCTGAATTGGACAAACAGATTGAACACCAGAAAAACCCACCCGTTGTCACACCTGCACTTCCTTGGGAACAGGCGTAAATGGATAAAATTTCTATATCGCTCCCCGCGCAGGCGTGGAATATCGTCCTAAACGCTCTTGGGCAGCGCCCGTATGTAGAAGTCGCCGAACTTCTAGTAGAGATTAAACGCCAAGGCGACGCGGCGGCTAAAGCCAAGCCCGAGGATTCTATTGACCTTGAGCTGGCGCAATAGTATCGTAAAGTCAACCGACTAGCCGGACAGCTAGGTAAAGGAGTATCGCCTTGAGCGACGAAGATCAGGCTGTAGCGGAGATCAGCCCCGCGCCGGAACCGGAAGCTACGGCAGCACCGGAAACCGTGGCAGAAACGCCGGAAGGACAGCAGCCTACAAAGACGTTCTCTCAGGAAGAGTTGGACGCGATTGTAAGCAAGCGCCTTGCAAGAGAACAGCGCAAATGGGAAAGAGAGCAAGCCCAACGGCTTCAGCAGGCCCAAAAGCCTGTCGCGCCTCCGCCCGCGCCGGATGACTTTGAGTCGGCTCAGCATTATGCGGAAGCACTTGCTGAGCAGAAAGCTCAAGAGCTTCTAGCGCGTCGGGAAGCCGAAGCCCAGCAGGCGGCTATTCTTGACGGCTATAGAGATCGCGAAGAGGAAGCTCGGGACCGATACGAGGACTTTGAACAGGTCGCGTATAACCCCAACCTCCCTGTCACGGACATTATGGCCCAGGCGATACAGGCATCCGACATTGGCCCTGAAGTCATTTATTGGCTCGGGTCCAACCCGAAGGAAGCGGCCCGCATTTCCCGTCTGTCGCCCGTCTTGCAGGCAAAAGAGATTGGCAAGATAGAGGTTAATCTGACCTCGAATCCGCCGGTTAAGAAAACCTCAACCGCGCCCGCCCCTCTTGCTCCTGTCACGGCTACCCGGTCAAACTCAGGCCCGCGTTATGACACGACAGACCCACGGTCGCTAAAGTCGATGTCAACATCGGATTGGATTGAAGCGGAACGGCAGCGTCAGATCAAGAAGTGGGAAGCGCAGAATCGGAGATAAGGTATGTCTAACTCAATTCTTACGATTGACATGATTACTCGCAAGGCTCTTGAAATCCTTGAGAATAATCTTGTCCTGACGCGCACCGTCAACCGCCAGTATGACGACTCTTTCGCCGTTGAAGGCGCGAAGATCGGCTCCACCCTGCGTATCCGCCTGCCTGACCGCGCTCTGGTCACGGACGGCGCGGCGCTTCAGGTGCAGGACGACAACGAGCAGTATACCACGCTCGCCGTCTCCAGCCAGAAGCACATCGGCGTGAACTTCACGACCGCTGAACTGACCATGCAGTTGGACGATTTTGCTGAGCGCGTGCTGAAGCCTCGTATTTCGCAGCTTGCTGCGTCCATCGACGCCGATGTTGCGAACAGCTTCAAATATATCGGCAACTCGGTCGGAACGCCCGGCACGACTCCGGCCACCTCGCTGGTTCTGTTGCAGGCGCAGCAGAAGCTCAACGAGAACGCCGCCGTCATGTCGCCGCGCTATGCGACGGTCAACCCGGCCGCGAATGCCGCGCTGATCGAGGGCATGAAGGGCCTGTTTAACCCGGTTTCGGCCATTTCCAAGCAGTTCAAGAGCGGTCTGTTTGGCGAAGGCATCCTTGGCTATGACGAACTGAATATGTCGCAGTCGATCAAGCAGTTCACGACTGGTTCGCGCGCGGGCACGGTCACAGTCAGCACCTCGGTCACGACTGAAGGCTCCACGACCATCGTTCTGACGGGTCTTACCACGACGACCATCAAGGCCGGCGATGTGTTCACCATCGCCAACGTCTACGCCGTCAACCCGCAGACCCGTGAGTCGACGGGCTCGCTGTATCAGTTTGTCTGTCTGGCCGACGTTACGGCGTCCACCACGGCTTCCGTCACTGTCCCGGCGATGTATTCGGCGGGTCAGGCGCTTGCCACCGTTGACGCTCTGCCGGTTTCCGGCGCGGCCGTCACGTTCCTCGGCGCTGCCTCGACGCAGTATCCGCAGAACCTGATCTACCACAAGGACGCCATCACCTTCGCGACGGCTGACCTTCTGATGCCGCAGGGGGTCGATATGGCCTCTCGCCAGGTTCATAACGGTATCTCGCTGCGCATCGTGCGCCAGTATGACATCAACAACGACCGTCTGCCGTGCCGTATTGATGTCCTCTACGGCTACAGCGTCATTCGTCCGCAGATGGCGGTTCGCCTCTGGGGTTAATTAGGTGGGGCGCAAGCCCCATCTTTTTCTCGGATCAAGGAGCAATAGATCATGGCTATCACTACTCAGGGCGCGTCTTATCCGCTCGAATCCTTTGGCCCGACGCCGGCCATTCCGTCGGGCACTGGCGGCTACCAGCTTGGCGCTGGCGACCTGACCGAGTCGAATATGCAGGTTGCGGTTGTCACGGCGCTGACGGGCGACGCGACGCTGACTGTCAGCCAGGTGGCGGGCGGCGTCATCACCTGTAACAAGGGCAGCGATGCCGGCCTGACGGTCACGACGCCGACTGCGGCGGCGCTCGACACGGCCAACCCCAGCATGAAGGTCGGTTCGACTTTTGAACTGACCATCACCAACAACAACAACAGCGGCGCTTCGTCCACTGTTACGTTCGCGGCGGGCACTGGGGTCACCATCGTAGGCTCGCCTACGGTCGCGCGTTACGGCGGCTCGACTTACCGTTTTGTCAAGACGGGCACCGCCGCCTATTCGGCGTATCTGAAGTAACTACGGGAGAAGGCAATGCCTAACACTAAACCTGTCGGCGTTGCCTTCTCTGATCCCGAGCTTGTGAGTGGCACGACCATCACAAGCGCGGCGATCAGCGGGGGCACTACGCTGGACTCGACTTCCAAGGTTGCGTCCAACATTGCCAGCGGCCTTTCCATGGGCCAGCAGGGCGCGACTATCGCTGTTACTACCGGCGGCACCAACGATGTCTTTATGATTGCGCCTGCTGCCGGTGTTCTGTCGTCCGCGTTGTTCTCCGGCGTCGATGTGCTGGCGGCGAGCGACACAAACTACATCACGTTTGGCATCACCAACCTTGGCCAGGCTGGTTCGGGGACGGCAGCCATGCTGGCCGCGACTGACGCCAACACGACCAAAGCGACGGGCGGAACGGCGCTTGCCGCGAATACCTTGCGCACGCTTACGCTCAATGGCACGGCTGCCAATCTGGTGGTTGCGGCCGGCGACCGTATCCGTATCCGCGCAACGGTTTCCGGCACGCTCGCTAATACGGTGACGTTTCCGGTCTATCGGTTGACGTTCACCGTTGCCTGATCCAATCCTACGGGCGGGCTACGGCCCGCCTGGCCCTTACCATAGGTGGAAAATGGCGGTAATCTATTTGCGCCACCCCAAGCATGGGGTGAAAATCGCGACTATGGACTTAGAGGCTGACTATGACGAACAGAATGGTTGGGAGCGTTTTGACCCTTGTGACCCTCCTGTTCAGCGTAGAGGCCGCCGTAGCGCAGACCTACACGCAGATGCAGTGGGGAATGAACAAGGGGGTAACGCCCTACGCCTTCGGCGCGAATATTAACGGCACATGGCGTGACCTCGGGACCGTTTCTGCGGCGGGCGTGTGGGCAATCCCAGCCACAAATATTTCCGGTTTAGGAACCGCCGCGTTTCAGAACATAGGGACCAGCGGCGCAAATGTCCCGCTGCTAAACGGCACGAATACGTGGAGCGGCGCGCAGACCTTTTCCAGTCAAATCACAACTTTTTCGGCTTCTACTGCCGATATTGAGATTGGCAGCACATCAGCGTCTAATACGCCGTTGATTGATTTTCGGTCTTCTGGATTGAATGCTTCTTACGACGCCCGTATTCTGGCTTCTGGCGGGTCTGCCACGCCGGGCGAAGGGTCGCTTACCATCACGGCGAGTGGGGGCGTCACTTTCCCCGGCACATTGACTTTTAACGCCCCGCTCGGCTCTACGTCGCTTGGGACGGGCCTGACGTTGAATACGGCGCTACAAGATTTCTCGTCGGTAGTTGGGTCAGCGTCAAAATTTTTCTTTCCAGACTACTATGGAAACCCGGCCACAGGCATTATCCATCGCGCAAACCGTTTATTCTTGGGCGCTTCATCAGGCATAGGCGGCTATTTATCCGTGGCTCCAGTAACACCTTCAAGCTGGATAGACGCATACCTACCCGCTGGCGGCGCTAAAAACGCCGTTCACTTAGCTACTTTATCTGTAGGCGATCCTGTCGGAATAAACGCCATAACGGGATATAGCCGCACCAGCGATATTAAAACGTGGTCTGGAAGCACATCGGGTGGTTCGCAAGCCATAAACGCCTTCGCCATAAATGATGATACTTCAGCTCTACCGGCGTCTCCTATTGCTGTGCCACTTTTTACCGGCGCTGTCAGAGTGGCGGGCAACAACGGCATTACGCTCAACCAGTTTGAGGTGACAAACGAAGGTAATGCTGTCGATACGGACCCCTATGACGGGCTTTCTGTTGCTGGAACCACATGGGGACTTGGGCTTACGGCCGGGTTTATGGGTTCGGGCGCTAACCCTGTCACAGGATTTTTATACCTCGGCACTCAAGCGGCGGCTTCAGCATATCAAAAAGCTGAATTTGGCATTCTCGCTAACGTGAATGCTTTTAACCCAGCTAAAGGTAACGGCGGCAACGGTATTTTTGCCAAGCTTGCGCGCGGGCAGTCTATCCAGTGGTATAATTCGCTTCACGGTGTTGACGCCGAATTGTATGCCATTGGCGACGGGCTCCATGCTCACAACACAAACCTCACAGTTGACTACAATATTTTCGCGGGCGCAGGCATTGTATCTAAAGGAACCAAGCCGACCATAACCGGCTCGGGTGGCACTTGCGCGGCGGGAACAGTAACCGGCGGTGCGATTGCCGGAACGGTCGCGCTTACAGGGAATTGCGTAAGCGGAAATACGCTTGCGTTAACCGGGATGCCTACAAGCACTACCGGATATGCCTGTGACGCGACAGACAGAACTGCAAAGGCCGTGACGTTGGTGGAAACAACTACGACCACCACTAGCGCCACCTTTGAGTTTATCGCTAGCAGCAATTCGGCTAACGTGATTCAGTTCAAATGTATGGGCTACTGACATGATTACGACCGTTACCCGCGAACAATTGTTTGCCGCTATAGCTGCGGTGAATGAAATGAACGCGGCGTATTCGGGCGTGTCGGCAGACGCTAACTATCCTGACTGGATAGAGTTTAACGCGGCTAAACGGGTCAAAGTTGGCGACCCACTGTATGTTCAAATCCAACTGGCCCTTGGCTATACGTCCGCGCAGATGCTTAACCTTTTTAACGCCGCCGTGCAGGTGCCCTTATGACGACTGTAACCCGCCAACAGTATTTTACCGCCTTAGCGCAGCTAGGCGACATGAACTTGCTGTTCCAGGCGGTTCCGGCCGACGCCGATACAAGCGATTGGATTGAGTTTTGGGCTGCGGAATACGTGACGACCGGCGACGCTCTCGCCATACTCACGCAATCTTCGCAAGGGTGGACAGACGGTCAAATGATCGCGCTGTTCAACGCGGCGCAGAATGTCCCGGTTGTCGTTCCGGCTACGTCTAACACCGTCACGTCTACCGCCAATAATCAGATCAACGGCGCGTTGCGGCTTCTCGGCGTTCTGGCGGAAGGCGAAACGCCGTCTGCCGAAACGTCTCAGGACGCGCTATTCGCGCTCAACCAGATGATTGATAGCTGGAACACTGAGCGTCTGGCGGTGTTTTCCACTCAAGATCAGGTATTTAACTGGCCTGCTGGCGAACTCAGCCGAACGCTTGGACCGTCTGGCGATTTTGTCGGCAACCGTCCGGTTTTGCTGGACGACGCGACATATTTCCGCGACCCGCAGACCAATGTGTCTTACGGCATCAAGATCATCAATCAGCAGCAATATGACGGCATAGCGGTCAAAACCGTAACCAGCACATATCCCCAGGTGATCTGGCTCAATATGACCTATCCTAACATTGAAATGTATGTCTACCCAAAGCCTTTGCGGTTGCTGGAATGGCATTTTATTTCTGTTGAAGAACTGACGAACCCGGCGACGCTGGGCACGACCTTAAGTTTCCCGCCAGGATATTTGCGTGCTTTCCGCTACAATCTGGCTTGCGAGCTTGCGCCTGAGTTTGGCGTTGAGCCGTCCGCGCAGGTGCAGCGCATCGCCATGTATAGCAAGCGCAATCTGAAGCGTATCAATAACCCTGACGACATCATGGCGCTGCCCTACAGCATCGTTGGGACTCGTCAACGCTATAATATCTACGCAGGCAATATGTGATGCAGACGCCCATCCTCGGCTCTAGCTATGTCGCCCGCAGCGTCAACGCGGCCGATAATAGGTGCGTGAATCTTTTTCCCGAGATTGTGCCAGACGGCGGCAAACAACCGGCATTTCTTCAGCGTGCGCCTGGATTGCGGCAACTGCTACAATTTCCGACGGGCCCCGTCCGAGGGCTGTGGACTTTTGGCGACTATGCCTATGCCGTCTCAGGGACGCGGTTCTACAAGATTGCGTCGGATTGGACGTTTGTGGACAAGGGCGAGGTTCTTGGTTCTGACCCCGTTAACATGGTCGATAATGGCACGCAGCTATTTATCGCCGCCAACGCCAACGGCTATATTTATAACGCTAACACCGACGTTTTTGCCAAGATTACCGACGTGGATTTCTACGGCGCGGTAGGCGTAGGCTTTCTTGACGGCTATTTTGTCTTTACCCAACCAAACAGCCAAAAATTCTGGGTGACTTCGCTCTACGATGGTTCGTCTGTTGAGCCTTTGGACTTTGCCAGCGCCGAGGGTTCGCCCGATAACCTAGTCACGTTGATTGTCGATCATCGCGAAGTTTGGCTGTTTGGAGAAACTTCCGTGGAGGTCTGGTATAACGCCGGGCTTCCCGACTTTCCGCTTGCGCGTATTCAAGGCGC
>Ga0208644_1000287_pt1 | contig 39380 bp, 40 predicted proteins | sample VirMetDEL_Nov_18_FD_184517 | JGI IMG/M metagenome (GOLD analysis project Ga0208644, IMG submission 184517) | Aqueous microbial communities from the Delaware River and Bay under freshwater to marine salinity gradient to study organic matter... | ecosystem: Environmental > Aquatic > Marine >...
GTATCGTATATGTTCTCAACGTCGATTTTTCCCCAGTTCTTAATAAACTTATAGTCGAACTTGGCGTTGTGGAAGATTTTGATGGTATCTCTATCTTCAAGAACGGTTCTGAGTGGCTCGATTGAGACGTCTCTTGCATCAATTACGTATTGTCGGTCTTTATCCCCGATCTGCAACATAACCAATTTCTTGCAGGTGAAGTCAAAGCCCTCGGTCTCAGTATCAACACCGAGGACTGACTTCTCCTTACAATATGCCACACACTCATCTATGGTCGCTGTCTGGACCTCGTTCAACAAACTCTTCTGTCCTACGAATCTTATGCTCTTCACCTTGCATAAATATTAGTACCTGTTTAGCATCCATTAGCGAATAGATGCGACCACGAAAATTAATGCGATCAGAGTTTAATCGCATAGCCTTCTTGATAAGAGTATCAAGCTCTTCCATCCCATTCTCTTGCATGACAATGAAGATGTCTTTCATTTTACCGCACATTTGTACCTGTATATTTTGTGAATGTGAAATGCATTAGGGTATACATTGGCTCTTTGCCCTGTCCCATAGTTATGCATTACTTTACCATTTAAGGTGACTACACCTACATGGTTTTTATTATTTGGGGTAATCCACCAAATAATATCCCCAGGCTGTGCTTCATTTACTATCTCCCAATCAGGGGAATCAGTAAAGTATGCACACATATTAGGGACTCTCCTGTGATCAATATTTGTATCAGTTTTTAATCCCTTAGATTTTCTGTGATTGTATACTTCAACTTGCAAATCAACCCCAATCTTACGCAGTGTACGAATGACTACATCAGTGCACACACCACGACTTGGGGATACATCCCCATTAGGGTAAGGTATTTTGACATACTCTGGATCATAAATAACAAATCTCTGCAGTGATTCAGCAGCTACTGCGATATCAGAATTACAAACAGGATTAACGAATAAAAACGTTGAGATTATAAGAATAGCTAAGTTCATTGTTACAAGTATTAAATGTAAGAGCAGTGCCCCACCTACCAGGGGCACTATAGCTCTTACTTCATTTCAACTAAACGGTAGGATTTTTAGAATCAGCTGTTGATTCCACCTGCACCAGCAAACTGCTGAGTCAGGTTAGGCATCGCAGGCTTAGCCTCAGGCTCAGCTGCAATAAAGGTGTGCTCACAGCTACCTGCAAGCACCAAATCCGTGTGACGATACACAGGCATCTGCGTACCAGTCTCAGGGTTCGTGGCAACCACAACCTCAGAGGTTGAGGGGTTGACCTTCGGACTCTGCGTCTTCGAGTACGGATTCTTGGTGAAGTTCTCAGTCACCTGAATGGCGAGCTGAGTCCCGGCAGGAAGGCCGAGCTTCACATAGAAGTCCTCAGCAAACAGCACAGGGCTACCCATAGTGGCATCACCTTCACGTGAGCCGAGGATTGCCGCCGCTTTGTCAGCTGCGAAGGAACGGAGAGCAGTCACACGAGTGTGAGTACCAAGACCCTCAGTGCCCTGCTCCAAGCTAATCAACAGCGAGTTGACCGTACTTGCACTATTTGCAGGACGCTCTACTGCCTGTTGGAACTGGACAGAGATTTGGTTCTTGGTGCTGTTCGTGTTGAACCACCATTTACGGATGACCACTTTGCCCGTGGTCAGGGCGTTCTCATATGCCTGATTCATGGCTATGATAAATTAAAAGAAAAGAATGGGGACACTTGATGGTAGTCCCCGACACCAATGTTATTGTAGTCAGACCCCGCGATCCATAAACCTCAACACACAGTACTGCATCATAGTCAGCTTTGTGTTAGGTTTACCAAATGTCTCACGTTGACTAAATGGAACGAGACCTGCTTGCACCAAAAGATTAGCTGCATGAGCTACATCCATATCAAGCTCACGACAAACTTTTGACAGTCGTGGCTTTTTGAAATCAAAGTACGTGTCAGCACCGTAGACGTATCCAATATTGTCCAAGTACTTATTCTGCTCCTTGAGCTTATAGACTTCACCTCTAAGATCAGAGTTTTCTTTACGCAGATCTTCGATGACACGACCATTGTCACGGTCTTTCAACTTCATAATCTGCTGACGTAACTTAATACACTCGTTTTCAAGACTGTTATTAAGCTGCTCTACTCTCATGAGCTGCAATAGCTTATCAGTAATTTCCGTTTCTCTATCCATCTGTATTTAGTTTAAGAATAGAGCACAGTGTGGAATCGAACCACAATACTTCAATAGTGAAAACCAAATCAACTATGCTGAAGTATCTCCAAGCTGTGCTTAATTCTGACCAAGCGGGTGCTATCTCAAGGACGTCTGGCTCTCCACCTTGCGGCAAAGTATCAACGACTCACACCTATCCTGCACACTTGTTGTAGATTGAACTACTGTCAGAGTATTGCGACATGGGAGTCACCCCATTTTTCGTCCTGTCGCCTGAACTACGCTGACGACTACTCAGCAACAATCCGCACGGAACATAGCCCGTGACTAACTCATTCTTACCATCAGAATGTAATGAGTCTCCCATATTAGACCAAGGGTATTTATAGACCTACACTATCAACATGCCTTCGGGTAGCGAACCCTCCGTACCTTTCGGGGGGAATCCTGCATGTCTTGCATCTAGAATACTGCTAACTATTTGAGTCAGCACGTGTAAGTCGCCCCATCTGCCACTACCTTAGAGTGCGTTTATGGGGATGGTACTAAGAGGCGTCGCGGTACTGTACCGGCTGTGGCCGTTGTTCCCAACGACTACCTCTTCCTGCCACAGCAGGATGCTTACTCTGTAGGTTTAAGACTAACAATACCAAACCTATCGTAGCTCGTTGCAAGCTTCTTGAATGCCTTGTTTGCATGCCTCTGAACTTCTTCAGCACGAATCAAGGTGAATGCAGTTGCATTCTTCACGGTGTTGGTAACACCATAAGTTCCATTGTCGCTGTTGTAGGTCGCGTACACTGTACCTTGTTGTCCATTGGAGACAACAACCCATATTTCTTGTGCCATGTTGTTTAGCTAAAAGGTGAAAGATCCCCAGCAGCCTCTCGTCAGAGGTGCCAGTTCCGCTCCTAACGGCTTTCTGTTGCCCGAGTACGTGGTAGAGTTTCTTGTCTCTACTCTTCTCGTTATACGCTGTCGTTTGTTCGTCAACGGTGACAAAGGGCTGGGTATTATTAGTATCCAAACAAATGAAGGATACCTACAATGATTGCAGCCAGCACAATGGCTGGTGCAAACATTGTCAGTATTGCTATGAGTCCGTCTTTCATGACTCAATGCCTTGGTCTTCATGGGTGATAGCATAGTCACCCTCGACTGGTTCCTGAGGAACACACATGTCTTGGGACACCATGTCTTGTACAACAGCCCACTGCTTTTCTACAGTGAACTGAATGTCACAGCACTCATTCATAAGTGTCTTCTTCTCTGCGAGATAGTCATCAATTGGCAAGTCATGCTTGTCAAGGAACTCAAGCTGTCGGAGCCTTTTCGTAGCCTCCGTAATGCGAGTAAGAGTGGACTCGAGGATGTTCCTCGTCTTACCTGCCTTGTTGAATGTATCTTGGTCAAAGTACGAACAGCCAGACATAACATTTGCAAGGTCCTGTCGTGCATCTTGCATTAGACCTTTGAATGTATCAAGGTTGTTCAAGCTGATGAAGAGTTCTGAGGTGATAGCTTCTTTCATTTGTGTAGGGGTTCTGTGATTGTGATTGTGTGTACTGTTGCACCTGTTGCATCTAGTACAGTCATGTAGGATTTGAGGAACTCATGAGCTTGGTAGTTGTCACTGTCCTCCAACTCAGATTTGTGGAAGACAATTTTACCAATGACCTCATTGTCCCAATAGATAGTAACACGAGTGTTACCATCTATATGTATGTCATACCAAATAGTTATCTGCTTGTGGAGAGCAGTGCTAACGTTCTTGGATATGAACTCAAGCAGTCGAGAAAAGATTTCTATTGTCATACGACTGGGAAAAAGCGGTTAACTACATAGTACCACCATGCAACCACAAGTACAAGACTTGTGATTGCAGTAAGGGTGTTTTTTTGCCTATCGTTCATGGCCTAGGACTTGTTGCAACTTCGTAGTTGACCCAGATGGTCCACCACAACATTGCAATGATGATAAACCCAAAGACGCCAATGAACTCGACGGCTTTTGGATCTGGGTGAATGTCATCGGTGCAGTTTACACCGATGAGCAAACCCATGAGGAGTGAGTAACAGGCCGTGATGAGACCTGTTACTATGAGGGGGAAGAATGTGTTATACATTTGACTCTTGTTCTTGAAGCTTGTAAGCCAGGATGTTGTCGATTTCTGAAAGCTTGTCAGCTATATCTATTACGATTTGCTCTGCTTCCTTGTTGTCAAATGCTACGTACTCAAGGCCGTCATGCAGACTTTCTACGAGACCGATGAACTCGTAGTCAGTGTCTTGGTCAGCACACAGCAAGACCTCTCCCATGATGTTCTTTGCTAGTAGCTTGTACTCAGTGATGTCATGCAGCTTTGAGATGTCTACAAATACCATAGACAAGAGGTAAACTGCGCGTTGTGTAAGTTGCTTTGGGGTCATTTGTTGTAATGCTAAAGAGAGCTACCTCAGTTACTACATGCACTTAATTTTAGATGTGGTGTATATTAGTTGTGCACTCCACTTATCATATTGGTAGCCCTCTCGTTGTCAGATGATTTGAACTTGTATCTTGGATTCTTTTGCCAAGGTGATAATGCGTCGAGCTACACGATGCTCGAACTGTCCGAAGACGTGTGTTCTACCCATTGCTGGGTGATGTGATGCAATAAAGCAATTCCCATTACCCAATGGCTCGAAGAGTAGGGTGTGAATGCCTGTGTGTTGTTTGATGAGGTCAAACTGTTGCTGTGCTTGGTCAGCAATGTGGTGTTCCAATGTCATACTGTTGTATGTTATGGTTGTTGGTACCTTGTGATTTGCGGCTGGAAGAGAGGTGGAATGGCACCTAGCCATTCACACACACTCTTAACCAATCGCATGGCGCCTTCGGCGCCCGGCAAGAGTGGCCTAAGCCACTGCTTGCCTAAGACTTGCCTGCTTTAGAAGGCAACGTCTTCGCTGGTGAACTTCGAGAAGCCACTCATGAATGCCCAGTGCGACACAAAGGGCCTGCCCTTTTTGTCCACGCATTCTTTGATGTGGAACTCGATGGTCTCAGCGAGCGCAGGGTTCTGCTGCTTTGCCGTGTAGGACTCAACCGACAGGTCGAAGGCCCGAGGTTCAGTCTCGTTCGGCAAAACTGCAAGCAACTGATACTTGCTCACCTTCTTGGTGACAATATCAGTGAGCCTTTTGCAGCCGGTGATGGCCGTGGGGAACACACGGGTAGCACTGGTGGCAACAGGTTGCGTAGCAGGTGCAGCAGCGGGCTGCGCATTGGGCTGGGGGATTGTGTTGGTTAGCATGTGGGGTAGTGTTGAAATGCGCAGTATAGCAGGGGTCTTTGTCTGTGCAGGTTCACGCTCTCAAAAATTTTATCCAAAAAAATTTTTTATCTTAGTAGTATGAAAACCATAGACACTTTTAATCCCAAACACAAAGTCAATCGTCCAGGGATACATTCTAAGACTAAGACGTCTAAGAACAAGAATTCAAAAAATTACAAGAAGGCATATCGAGGACAAGGACGATAGTCTTATATTTGCATCTAGAAACCTCAAAGGAGACCGGCCCTGAGGTAACCAGGAAGGGCCTAGACATCGGGTTTTAGTAGGGTACTACCATAGGTATCTGAAAGTCGTCCCCGGTAGTTTCGAAAAGTGCGATGGTATAAAACTCGGGTGGGAACAAGGCTATAGGCTGAAAGAAATGCCCCCACGTAGGCTAAACACGGCGAGCGGAAATCCATCGTTAGACAGGAAACCTGAGGGGGAAAATTGTATAGTTATGAGAGAGATTAACCGCATTATCATTCATTGCTCAGCTACCCCAGAAGGTAGAGATGTCAAAGCTGCTACTATTCGTGATTGGCACATGAAGAAAGGTTGGAGCGATATCGGGTATCATTATGTTATTGATATTGAGGGATGTATAGAAGCTGGGAGACCGATAGACAGAGCAGGGGCTCATGTTAAGGGTCATAATCATGACTCTATCGGGATATGCTACATTGGGGGAGTAGCTAAAGAGAAAAACGAAGACGGTCAGTGGGTGGCTAAAGACACTATGACTGATCAGCAAGAGCATGCTATGCGTGAGCTTATCTACTCTCTGCGTATGGTGGCAGACAAGCAACTTTCAATACACGGGCATAACGAGTTCTCAAACAAAGCTTGCCCATCCTTCAAGGTGTCTGAAAAATTCAAAGACATACTATAAGTATTTTCTTTATATTTGTGCCATAAACCAAGCATTATGGCATTTAACTTCCACCCTACCCGTGATTGGGTAGTGCTCCCAATACAAGAGCAAAAAGAAAAAAGCGGTATCCTCCTAGCCGGGGGTGCAGAGCGTAGTCTGCGTAGCAATATCCTTGAGGTAGTAGCTGCTGGTCCTAGTTGTGAAAACATCAAAAAAGGGGACACAGTAATGGTACACCCCACAACCGAAGGTCTAGTAATCGAGGTTGATGGGGAAAACTACGTTATGGTCAATGAATTCCAAATCTGCGGTAAGTTTTATTGATGACTGGTACCGTCACCATACCGCTGAAAGACTTCGACGAATTACGAGAAGCAAAGTCCAAAGCAGACGAATCTCAGGCAAACCTAACTCGTGCTGCAAAGGAGCTAGAAGTATTCCTATCGTTTCTTGTTACAAGAGAAAACCTACAGGAATACGTAGACGAATTCAACAGACAGTCTCAAAGATCCACCATCTCCGTCATAGACGGGAGAGCAAAGATTGCATTCAATGACCCGAAGAATTAAAATACAACCCAACACCACGTATCAGTTCCTACAAGTATTCAATGGGATACTTGAGCTAACAGACAAAGAGCTAGAAGTACTCTCCTTGTTCATAGACAACAGCAGTACTGTAGACCTATGCTCCATAGACAACAAAAAGGTTGTAGCTGAGAAGCTGAACATAGATAACCCGAACACGCTCAATATCTATGTCAAACGGCTCAAAGACAAAGGAGCCATCACAAAGACCAAAGATGGGTATAAAACAAGTAAATTACTTGAGCGTAATAAACAAGTCATCATAGAAATCAATTCATAATGCCTTCTATATACAAAATGGTGAAAGGCTTCGTCAAAGAAGCTGTAGAGTATGCCAAGCAAGGAGCCCCTCACGTAACTGCCAAGCAATACGAGGATAGACTCAAAGCATGTTATAGCTGTGAGCATCTCAAAAAGGATGTAGAAAGATGCGGTCTATGCGGGTGTTTGATAGAGCACAAAGCAAAGTGGGCTACGTCTAACTGTCCAGATGACCCCAAGAGATGGGAGAAGATTAAAGTGGGGTCAGGGGGAAAGAAAATAAAACTCAATGGACGAAAGAATAATTCTACAGAAGCTGGCGACGAAGTACGATCTCCCGATACAGAAGATTGAGGAAGCAGTGTACTATCAATTCAAGTACGTATCACAAATAATAAAGTCAGGGACATTCGAGTCAATACGACTCCCGTACCTCGGTAAATTCCATGTACTCCCCGGGAGACTTAAGCACTTGAATAATGCGAGAGCTAATAACTGTAAGTAACAACGTAGTAGTACCCTCCCCGTACGCTATCACCATCAGTGAATTCAAGGTACTGAAGAGCAATGAGCTTGGGGCTGTATACTTCTTTGCAGACCACAACTCCCCCTACGCTGTCTACGACGAAGACGAAAGGGAGGAGAAGATAGGGCAAGATCTAAAGATTAAGTTCACAGCTAAAGTGAGAGCGGGTATAGATAAATATAGGGAACTATCTGAGACTCACGCAGTTAAACTATTAAAAGCAGCCCGCATATCAGTTAACAAACTTGAGCACTACTTCAAAGGTATGGACCTTACACTGCTAGATGACCACGGTAAACCTGTATACTCAGCCAAAGACTTGATCATGAATCTAGAGAAGATGGGGAAAGTAGTACAGGGTCTAGAAGACCTCGAAGAGATAGTCAAGAAGCAACAATCTAAAGGCAACCCAAATCGTGGTGGGGTAGTAACTAACAAGTACTCACAGTAATGTTCAAGGACAGTCATAAATACTCCCCTGCAGCAGAAACATACTTAGAGAGAGGATTCTACACGGACTCCCTACCTGGGACTAAGGAGTATTATGACTATTGGGATGAGCAGAAGCAACGCTGCTTGACTGGGTATCTGGACATTACAGGGTTCCATTACTTCTACTTAAACTTCTGCCCTATCGACAGAGTCATAGACGAGCTGCTCCCTGACGGGAGTAACATAGCAAGGAGAGACCGTACGTTCCCTGCATTCTATGATGGGGACTACGAGTACTTCCATGCAATAGATAGATGCCGGAAAGAAAACAAACATATGATAGTGCTCAAGGCACGTCGTAAAGGTTTCTCGTACAAGGCTGGGGCTATGCTAGCACGGAACTACTTCTTAATGCGTAACTCCAAGAACTACGTATTTGCTAGTCAAAAAGAATACCTCATCGGGGACGGGCTTCTGTCCAAGGCATGGGACTTCCTGTCCTTCATAGATGACAACACAGCTTGGACACAGCCCAGACTAAGGGACAGAGAAATGCACAAGCAGTCAGGGTACAAGAAGAATGTAAACGGGGCAGACGTAGAGCTCGGGATGAAGTCACAGATCATTGGGGTGTCCCTGAAGGACAACCCTGATAAGGTACGTGGTAAAGCAGGGGACCTCATCTTCTTCGAGGAAGCGGGATCATTTGGGGGATTGCTTAAAGCATGGGAAGTAGCTATGCCTACTATGCGTCAGGGCTCCAAGACTCTTGGGACCATGATAGCATTCGGTACTGGGGGTGAGGAAGGGGTAGGGTTTGACGGTATGGAAGAACTGTTTTATCACCCTGACTCCTACGACTGCATGGCATTTGATAACGAGTGGGACGCAGGTGCCATGGGAACCAAGTGTGGGTACTTCGTCCCTATATATCAAAACCTAGATGGATTTATAGACGATGACGGTAATTCGCAGATACAAGAAGCTAAAGAGCACGAAGAGATACAGCGTGAAAAGAAAAAGGGTGCCAATGACCCAAAGGCTCTTGACCAGTATACAGCAGAGCATCCGTTCACTCCGCAAGAAGCAACGCTGCAAGTAACAGCTAATCTCTTCGACGTCACCTCACTCAAAGAACAGTACAACAAAGTAAAAGCTCATGACTTGCACAAAGAGGGAACAGCCGGAGTACTGTATTACAACAAGGACAAGAAAATAGCATTTCGCCCATCTCAAGAAGTCACTCCAGTCCTTAAGTTCCCGCACAGGAAAGGAGATAAAACAGAAGGGGCTGTAGTCATGTACGAAGCACCGTACTCTACTAAAGAAGGGGAAGTCCCACACAATCTGTACTTTGTGTGCCATGACCCATACGCACAGGAAAAGTCTGGGTCTAACGAGTCACTTGGAGCTGCCTTTGTAATGAAGCGCCCAAACAACGTATCTAAACCTGATGACATAATTGTAGCTAGCTATGTCGGACGCCCGAAGACACAAGATGAGTACAACCGTAATCTATTTATGCTCGCGGAGTACTACAACGCCAAGATCGGATTCGAAAACGATCGTGGTGAGCTCATTGCTTACGCGAAGAGATATCGCAAACTTCATAAGTTACAGGAGGAGTTTGAGATGCTGGATAAGAAAGAACTCAAATCCAGGAACGTACGACGACAGTACGGAATGCATATGACCGAGCAACGTAAGAGGCAAGGTGAGCTATATATAAGAGACTGGCTGATTACCCCTCGCCACACAGACGAGGACGGAAAGACAACACTTAACCTACACAGAATATACGATACTGCTCTTTTGCAGGAACTAATTAAGTTCAATCATAAAGGAAACTTCGACCGTGTTATGGCACTAATGGTAGGGATGTACCATACCAGAGAGCTATATAATAAAGAGGTCGTGGAAATCCTTAAGGATGGGGCTGCAGATGAGTGGTTTGATCGTATATATCAATAATTTTGTAAGACATGTATGGACAAGCGAACCTCCCTAAACAGCGTATTCCCAAGTCACAGAAGACGAAAAAGTGGAGGGAAGAATGTGTGGAAGCTTACATAGACTTATCTAAGTTCGGAGTCAGTGAACGGAGATCATATCTAAAGTCACTGTACGACTATTACAACGGAGTTATCGATGAACAAGACTACCGGTATGTGCTTAAGCCGTACGGTAAGACTAGGAATAACTTCCCATCTAAACTTAGGAACTACCCTATCATCAAGCCTATCATAGACTTGCTGCTCGGAGAAAAAGCAAAGCGACCTCTGAACTATACAGTAACTGTTACTAACTCTGATAGTACATCTATTAAAGAGCAGGAGAAGCACGCCATGCTTATGAATATGGCAAATGAGATGTTTGCTCAAAAGATGTCTCCGCAAGAACAGCAAGGGCAACAACAACAGTCCCCGAAGCAAATAATAGATGAGTTCGAAAGAACCTATGTAGATAGTCGCGCACTAAAAGGTCAAGCTGCTATCAATTACATAATGCAGAACCAAGAAGTTAAAGACAAACTTCTAAATGGATTTTTTCACTACTTGGTTACTGGGGAAGTATACTCTCATAAAGGTGTAGTACGTAATGATCCATTCTTTGAGATACTTAATCCTCTAGACATAGACTACGATAAAGATCCAGATCTTGAATTTGTAGAAGATGGGGATTGGGCTATTGTACGTAAGTACGCGCATGCATCTACAGTCATAGACATCTTTGGGGAGTCCCTGACAGACGAGCAGATACTAGAGCTAGAGAACCCACAGCAGACATCAGCTGATTCTTATTTGCTGTACAGGGCAGAAGCTAACGGTAGTGATGAAAATATCTACCGCAACAGACTCGTAGAATGCATTACTGTATACTGGAAAAGCAGAAAAAGAATAGGATTCCTGTCCTATCCCGACCCTATGACTGGGAGTATGGAAGAGATGGTAGTTCAGGAAGGCTACAAAATGCCTGCGAAGTATAGAGAAATAGGGGCTAAGATAAGATACGAGTGGGTCAATGAAGTATGGGAGGGCACACGTATAGATGGGAGATTCTATATAGACATAAACCCCATAGCTAATCAAAGGACATCCATGGACAATCCGTCCAAATGTAAGTTGCCTGTAAATGGGAGAAAATACTCAGACATAAACTCCGATAATATATCAGTAGTAAGTCTAGGTATCCCCTATCAGCTGAACTACAATATCTTCAAGTATCGTATGGAACTAGCTATAGCTCGCTCCAAAGATATCATAGCTCAGTTCGACATCAACATGATCCCCAAGAAGTGGGACATGGACAAGTTCATGTACTTCGTAGAAGGTACAGGTATTGCATGGGTTGACTACAACAAAGAAGGTATACAGCTATCTCCACAGCATCAGTCTGTGTTGGACATGTCTATTAAGACAATAGACCAATACCTGCAACTGCTCGAGTCCATACAATTAGAGTGGGAAAAGATATCTGGAGTCAACAGACAACGTCAAGGTGGTATAGGACCATATGAAGGAAAAGCTGTATCACAACAAGCTATTGTACAATCATCTCATATAACCGAAGATTTATTTAGAAAATATTCTAGGTTCGAGCAAAGAGAACTGCAAGGTCTACTTGATTATTCTAAAGAAGCCTGGGTGAATGGTAAGAAAGGTATGTACGTCATGCCTGATACTACGATACAGATGTTTGACCTCTCATCGATGGAATTGATGGAGTCAGAGTTCGGAATCTTTGTGTCTGACTCTGGGAGAGATCAAGACAAGCTTGAACAAGCAAGAGCTATTGGACAATCAATGGTGCAGAACGGAGTACCAGCATCTGCAGTGCTTGATATGTTTGATACTGAGAACTTTATCGGCCTTAAGGATAAGATTCGCAAAGCAGAGAAAGCTCAAGAAGAATTGCAACAAGCTCAGCAGCAAGCACAGCAAGAACAGCAGCAACAGCAAATGCAGATGGAGCAGCAGAAGATGCAGATGGAAGAGCTTAGCAAAGACAAAGACCGTCAGGTTGATATTGAGGTAGCGCTTATAAATGCAGAAGCACGAGATCAAACTGACAAGTTGCAGATTGATATGGAGAAGATGATGCGAGACTTTGAAATAAAAGAAAAAGAATTGCAACTAAAAGAAAAAGCGCTTTTCACTGAAGGTGATACTGAACCTAACGGGGTATGACAAACAAAGAGCGTAGAAATATTGTAAATGACGCAAAAACTCGTGGATACACGGGTAGTTACGTAGATCTTTTTAAGGAAGCTGCATTAAATCCTACAGGAACACCAACTCCTGATAATGTAGCAGTAACTCCTCAAGAACAAGAAGCAGGGCTGAGACCATACCACGATGCCGGGGATACGAACGCATCTATGGCATTCAAAGATGTGCCTCCTAATACCCCATTCAATACAGTCGGAATGAAGAGGCCGATTGATATTAAAAAGTATGATAAGCAGGGACACCTCGTAAAATCATGGAACAGCGTTCCCCCCGGCATCCAAAATCTCGACACTGGTCCAAATGCAGGTACAATAATTGAGACTCCTGCACGTATGCAAGAGGGCGGTCCTGTAAAAAAACAAGTAGGTCCTAGGGTACCTAAACAAGATACCCCAGTAAGATCTACTGAGAGTAGGAACTTAGACAACGACTCTACTTACAATACTAAAGGGTGGTTAGCTGCAGGTGCTCCCGGAGGGATAGACCCGGGAGACGGAGAGTTTCATGGGGCGAGTGTAGACCCAAACACAGGAATGTGGCTTAAAAGCAAAAATCATTCTACAGCCTGGAAGGAACACTTAGGAGCACAGCTTAGCCCTGACCAGTTCTTCAAAGAAAATATGGCAGTTGTAAACCCAGAAGGATACTTCGGGAATAACCAGCTGCAGTATGTTCCTAGGAAAAAACAACAAGTAGGAGGGTACAACCCGGGTGAGTATATGAATGAGATGCAGCCCAAAGTATTCCCGAATCAAAAAAGGGATGCTAAATGGGTCAAGTATACTACAGATCACGACTTTGCAGGGAGATTCCCAGGAGAAACAAGGAGCAACAGAGAGCTTGGGTTAGAAATATCTAATAGAAATACTGTTTCACTCGTCCCAAACCCAGATCTACAATCTGCAATTGAAAGTAAAAAAGTAAAAGCTCAGTATGGATCTTTTGTTGCCGGCCAAAAGCGAGACGAGCTAAATAAAAAACTTGCCGGAATGAATGCTGAAGACCGGGAAGCATACATGCAGACTGAGGAATACGATAAGGAGTTTAGGCAAACATTGGGACAATCAGAAGCTATTCAGTACGTACCATTAGTAGAAGGTATAACATTTGGAGCAGCACTTGCTCCATTAGCAGGACCAGCTTTTGGTCGTGCTACTACTGCGATTAACGAAGCTGCTGGAAGTTTGTATACAGCTGCAGGTGATGCTGTTGGGGCACTTACTAATACAATAGGCAGTACACGCGCAGGACAAGCTATGGCAGCAGGTAGAGATGCTCTTGCATCAAGTAGATTGGGACAAGCAGGACAAGCTATTTACAACTATGCCCAAGCGCCAGGTCAATATATTGCAAATTCCAGGCTTGGACAAGCTATGGGAACAGCGTACAATGCTCCGATATCAGCACTAGGAGGTCAAAGTTTTAAAGGAGCAATTAAACCCTTTATGACTTGGTATGGTCTGACTCAAGGTGACGATGTTGTTAGAAAACTATCAGAAGGAGATATAACAGGAGCTGCAAGTTCTGCATCAAAAATGCCAGGTTTGGGGGGAGCCAAAAATGCTGTTACTCAAGCAATCAACACGGCAAAAACAATAGGGTACTTAGATGATAGTGCTACTGCTGCTGTTAATATAGCTTCAGGAGAAGCAACTGTTGATGACGTTTTAGATTTAACAAAAAGCACTCCTGGTACAAGTGGAATTAGATTCGTAGGGAACACCGCAAAGAATGTAGTCGGGAATGATGCAGAGGAAGATGTATCTATAAACGTAGAACCTCAGTTAAAAGAAAAAGAACCTAGGGGCAGAAGTGAGCGGTATGATAGAATGGGAAATGTAGTTACTGAATTTGAGTTTCAGGAAACTAGCGAGGGAAGAAGAGCTCCTCAACGTGCTCAAAGAAGTTATGATCCTATGACTTTAGGAGGGTACAAAAAACGACCAGTGCGATATAATAATAATCGCTATAAAAAATACTTTAATAAAAGCAAGCCATAAAACACTAAATACCTTTGTATAATGACAGACCCAAACGACAAATTAGATTTCAACTCGATATCGTTCGATGACGTTATCGGTGACGGGGCACCGGGCCTTGACATAGTTGAAGAAACCTTGCCTCAAGAAGTTGAGGAAGAAGAACCTATTGACAACGAACTAGACGAGGATGCTAGGGGGTATGGGGACGAAGATGATGATGATGATGATTATCACCGCCCAGAAGAAGAAACTTACGTAGAAGATGGATACGAAGATTCAGATCCCCCAATAGCACATCAAATTTCTGATATTCTAGGCTACGAACTTGAGAACGAGTACGACGATACAGTTGAAGGCCTGACAGAATATGTAAGAGATATTTCTCAAGAAGTTGCAGAGGAACAGCTAAATGAACTGTTCGAGCAATTTCCAGAAGTTCAACGGCACTTAGACTATGTGCTTGCAGGAGGAGAGTCAGATCAATTCTTTGAAGCACATAATCCGCAGAACGATTTCTCAAATCTGCATATGTCTGAAAGAGATACCATGACTCAAAAGGCTGTACTGTCTCAGTACTTCCAGTACAAAGGTCATGACCAAGCTTTCATTCAAGATATGCTGGATGACTATGAAGACAGTGGTAAGCTCTTTGATAAAGCTAATCTTGCCAAAGAGTCTCTAGCACAAGTGCAGCAACAGCAACGTGAAGAGATGTTCGAACAACAACAACGACTCTTTGAACAGCAAGAAGCTGAAAGAGAGCAGTTTTGGGATGGGGTAGCAAATACACTTGAAGAAGGACGAGAGTTTGCAGGGATTAGAATTCCTGACAGAGATAAGTCTACATTCTTTGAGTATATCTCTGCACCTATAGATGACAGCGGTAGAACCCAACGAGACATAGACTATTCAGAAGCTGATATGGATATCAAGCTTGCAATAGACTACTTGATGTTTAGCGGGTTTAACCTAGAAGATATTATTTCTACAAAAGCTAAGACTGAAAGCGCACGCAATTTGCGTGATCGTATTGTCTCTAACCAAGAGAGAGTACGTAATGCTAAAGGTCAAAGCAGAAGTAGACAAACAGCATTTGATCCAGACAATCTGGACATAAACGCGCTTTTTCAATAAGCAACCTAACTTTTAAATATAGACAATCATGGCTTTGATGCAAGTACTGAAAACGTACTATAACGATTCGCAGATGACCGACACAAACTCGTTGGTTAATGCATTGATGGAGAAACCCGAAGAACTCTCCCCAATTATCACGCACTTGGCTGGACGTGAAGAGAAGAAGTTTCCGCTTTCTTTTCTGACCGAAGGGGTTGGAAACACACGCTCGATCAACCGTTGGGAGTACGAGTACCGTGTTAAAACTCATGAAGTCAACGTCCGCCCGGTCGTTAGTGTTAAACAAATAGCAGCTGGTGGCGATACCGCTATTGGTGCTAGTGGATCTACCTTCAAGGTAGTGTTCCCCGACAAGTGGTTCATCTTTCCTTACACGCTCGTCTCCCAATCTGGTGAGCTTGCGCGTATCATGAAAGACCCTGAGCCTGTTGGTGATGGATATGAGTACACCCTTCAGTTGGTTAAGCCCAATGCAGGTGGACTTAGTGCAGCTGCAGGTGGTGACCTTGCTACTGGTGCTCTCTGGGGTATGCTGTATGCTAACGTTGGAATCGACTTCTCAAGAGGTAACGCTTCCAACTGGACAGCACCTGGCCTCGTCCGGTCTAAGATTGGAACGATTCGTAAGTCCTACCAGTTCTCTGGTAACGCAAAGGACTACGTTGCTGAGTTCAATCTCCCGACCAAAGAAGGTTCTTCCACCAAGTTGTGGATGGACTACGAGGAGTACCGCCACATGCTGAAGTTCAAGGAGGAGTGCGAGATGTACTACTGGTACGGTCAGCGCACCCATGACGACAAAGGTCGTACGACGATGACTGACGAGAATGGTCAGCCTGTTGTTTCTGGTCCTGGTCTGCTTGAGCAAATCATCAACAAGGATACCTACTCCACCCTGACTCAGAAGAAGATGGAGGATGTTATTGGTGACTTGTTCTATGGTATGACTGATGCTACTGATAAGCAGGTTACTCTGTATACCGGTATCGGTGGTGCACGTGAGTTCGATAAGGCTCTGCGTAACTACTATGCTGGTGGTGGTTTGAACCCTTCGGGCATTGCTGCTGATAGTGGTAATAACGCTTACCTGCGCACGACTGAGTCCAAGTTCATTACTGGAAGCGGACGTAGCCTTGGTATTACTGGTTACTTCACCAGCTATGACCACATTGATGGTCACACGGTAAACGTGGTGAAGTCTCCTCTGTTTGATCATGGTCCTGTTGCTCAAGCTTCTAAGAAGCACCCCGAAAGCGGTCTCCCGCTCGAAAGCTACAGAATGGTCTTTGTTGACCAGTCCAACTATGACGGAGAAAACAATCTCCAGATGATTAACAAGAAGGGTCGTGAGATGCTTCGTTGGGCTGTTGCAGGTTCCGTCGTCCCGAAAGGGTTCAAAGAGTCGGATACCCGCGCAAGTGACATAGACGGTGCTTCCGTGCACATGCTGAAGACGGCTGGTATCCTGCTCCGCAGATTCGATACTTCGCTGGATTTGCAGTGCACTGCATCGTAATTTGGTGTTTGGTTTGCATGAAGGGGGGACTGCGAAGGTGGTCCCCCTGAAATGCGACTCTACATATAAGTTATTCTTAAACTAAAAAGAACATGAAAAAAGTGTACATCAGACGTAAGGAGCTTAACGGCTACCTTCCAAAGGAAATCCTCTCAACGGCGAGGATATCAATCGGTTCAATTTATGTGGGCAGACAACCCCTGAAAGGGTTTGAAGACGAAGAATCCAAAAAACACCTAAGACGGATTCTTGACGTTCCCCCAGATCATCCTAGCTGGCCAGCTCTTGAAAAAAATTACTGGTCATCTATGAGTCTAAAAGTTCCATTCGAAGGAGTAGAGCTTGATATAACTCTTGATGATAATGGAGACGCTGTCAATCCTCAAGACTATGCTACATTCAGATGGTGCCAAAGGCACAGACAAGTAGCAACGTCTAAGGAAGAGATGGATAAAAGTAGTCACAAAAAATTCTACATCTATGATCCACAAGAAGACTTGATTAAGTCCAACAACAAGATCAAGCTTAGCAAAGATGCTGATAAAGAGTTCATCAAAATCTCATCCGACGCGGATAAGATGCGAAGAGTTCTTAGAGTATTGACTAAACAGAACACGGATAAAATGACTGACATGGAAATAGAGAATACTCTCTACGGACAAAAGAGCAGTAATCCAGGTTTGTTCCTAAAAGTATCTTTGGATAAGAACCTTGATGTTAGAGCTGAGATAGAGGAACTGATCGAGCGGGGAGTACTTCGCAAAATTGGGAACCAAATTATCCATGAAGATGAAACAATTGGGTCCGATATGACGGACACTATTGTGTACTTCAATAACAAAAAGAACTCAGGTGCTGTAAACGCCATGAGAGCAAAACTTAAAACACTAGCATGACAGTAGAGGAGATGCACGTAGCAGTAAACTTGGGAGTGCAAAAAATTGCATCATTCCAAGCAGATAACTTGTTGTCGGAAGAAATCGACTATGAGCTTAATACTGCTGTACGCAGACTTATCTCCCAACGCTACAACATGCTAGGCAACAAGTATCGGCGGGGGTTTGAACAGTCTCAGAAGAGACTCGACGACCTCCGCCATCTTGTTGAAGACTATACCACGCAGAACTCCAGCTATATGGGGATAGGGTATACGTCACGCACGAACGGGAATATTGATATCTACAGATACAAATTTCCTAATGACTATATGTTCTTGATTAATGTGTTGTCAGAAGTTACTTATGATTGTAGGAAAGATCCTGTACAGATAACTGAAGGATACACATACAAAGAATATTTGAAGATATCTCTTACAGTTCCTGCACCTGGGTACATGATACAAAGTATAGCAGTAGCTGATCAGGAGGGACTCCCTGAGACAGTAATATTTGGACAAGAAGGACTTAGCTATGATTACTTGATAGGTCCTTACTACAGTGGTAATATCAATCCTAGCTTGTCCAACAATGACAGCTTTACTGATAGATACTTCGATACTGTAGCTACTGACTCTCCCCCAGCTGATGGAAACGAGCTATATCTAGAGAGAGTGTTTCAGGTTGAGGGTCAAGGATTTAACCAGTTTGACGGAGGTGCTATGTCAAACAATGATCCAGATGTAGACGGTAACATTTACAACGGAGCTTACGCTATAGTAACCTGGGTAAATCCAAGCACGCTGGAAACTTTGGAGCAGGTAAATAATCTAGATCCAACAACAACAACTATCGAGACTAGAGTTGCTAACTATGGATTCCCAGCACCACCTCAAATAAGGATCTCAAGAACTAACTGTAAGTTCTCTCAACAAGATGATATTTACGCAATTCTTGATGACCCATTTAATAGCACTTCTCCGTCAGGAATATTGTATACAGTTCAAGAAACTTTCTTAGATTTGTATACTAATAATACTTTTGTACCGAACTCGGTTCAAATTAAATACATACGTAAACCCGCAACGATCTCTCGTAGGTTTGGTGTGGGATGCGAACTACCAGAACATACACATCATGAAGTTGTGGAAATGGCAGTGAAAAGCATCTTGGAAGGCTTCGAGTCTCCGAGATATCAAACGCAATCTAGGGAAGTCCTGGAGAGCGAGTAATTTTTGTATAATAGTCTTAAAAATATATCATGAGACAAGTTTTTTTCAAGACCGTGGACGCTTTGGAAGCTGCGGCAAGTACAGCAGGAGATGCTAGATTCAATGACCTGGAATCAGGTAAATTGGGTTTCTGGAACCTCGATGCTGCTACTGGAGGTGATTGGTTTGCTACTGCTTTGTTTCAAGCTGCAATTGACACTGATGCTGAAGCTGGCGACGACACTACAGGCTTGACCACTATTGCTAACCCAATTATGTTGAAGAGAAGTCTTCAAGTTGTACAGGGTTTTACCAGTGGTAATCCTATTGCTACTCCGATCATCAACACAAGAGACGTAGTTCGTGTGACTGCTGAAGGTTATGTTGCTAGCACAAAGCATCAGCAAACAGTAACTTTTGCAGCTGGAGATGCTGGAGATGAAGTGCAGCTCAGATTTGTTGTACGCACTGCTCACACGGGATACCTCGACTATGTCAATGGCGAAACTGCGTTTTCCGATTTGACCGGAGAAGGTTATCACTTCCCACTGGGTGTGTTCAACACTACTAACCACAAGGTGATCAACTTCAGCTTTACTGCAACTAATAGTGGTTCTGACAATGGAGCTGCTGCTTGCGTAACTGCAATCGAAGGTAACGAAACGTTGAACGCAATGTTCAATGTTGCTGTGGCTAACACCAATACGGTTACGTTTGATGCTCGCCACGCTGGTGTGATCTTCGATATCATTGCTGATAACCTTACTGGTAGCACTAGCCTTACTGTTACTCAGTCAGCTAATTGGACTCCAGGTGTTGGTAATGCTTGGCAAGCTCGTACAGATGAGTTGAAGTCTCGTGCTATGGCAGGACACTACAACCGCATGTACTTCCCGATGGATTTCCAAAACTTCGTTACTGCTGCAGATACAGAGTACGACAGATACGAAATCACCTACAAAATTGATGGTGATCGTGCTGTTGTCAAAGGATCTCAGTATGGTACTGCTATTATCTACGAAGTTAATGGTCAGAACGACGTCGGCGTTGTCCTCAACGCAGGTACGGCTGATCCGGTTGCTACCAAAACAGAGTACGTATTTGCTTAATTAATATGGGGGGCATCACACTAGTGGTGCTCCCCTATATTTCTATCAATCATGGGTCTTAAGCATCTAGCAGCAAATACTAAGTTGAAGGTAACCAGCAAAGGAGTTCAACCAAACTCCACTTTTGTTATTACCGTAAATAATCTTAGCTCTGGAAAACAATTTGTTTCTAGATCTAAAAGCAGATCCAGTACGTTTATCTCAACAGTTACTGCAGACACTAGAGGTGTAAATAAAGTAACTGTTACTGATAAAAATCAAACGATAGTTAAAAGCTACGTTACTGTAGGTAGCGCTGAAATAGATTGCTGCATTGCCAAGCTGGTTCATGACGCAATCAATTGCACATGCAAGTGTAATAAGTGCAAAGAAGATCTTGAAAGAGCACAAACTATTAGGCTTTTGCTTCAAGCTGCAAAGTATGAAGCTACACTTGGACTGACTGATAGTGTTCAGGACAAGTACAACAAAGCAAAAGAGTTGTGCACTGAAGTATGCGCTTGTGGCTGCTAACAAGTGACATATGAAAGGCAAACATTCTAACAATAAGCTGGTATTTGTATACCAAGACAAGACTGAAAGAGCAGCTGCAAGTAATCCATCACTGAATGCAGCTGAAAGCGGATCTTGTGTAATTAGAGTTGTACAAAATTGCATAGACCCTGCAAACAATATTCAGACGCATCACGACTACGTTAGCAGCGGTGCGACACAGCTTGCCCAAATAGGAATAGATTCACTGGTAAGTGCTAGTGTGTCAGGGATAATAAGAACTAGTCAAACAGGAGCTAGTTCATTTGAGTCTACGTCTGATATAGTACAATCTATTAGTCACTTCCAAATAGGAGGGGCTAAAGTGATAGATATAGTCATATCGCAAACCTTGCAGAGTATTATCAATACTCAGTCAAATCTGTACAAGGCAGTAGTAGAACTCAACTTTATTTCTGGGGATGTAGAAGATGTGGTGCTTAACCTTAAGCCTGCCGATGGCTGTGCTTTAATCATAAGTCCAGATCAATTAACCATACACGGACCTATCTCTGTCACGGCCGGCAATGAAGATCCTGATCTTCCACCTGGTATGACAGGCAGTAGAGTAGCCTACTCGTTTTCAAAGATTTACAGAAGACTAAACGAAAGGTCAAACGCTTCGACTAGTACAAACAATACTACAAGAAAGCAATATGGTATAGGCTACAAAGGGCATGCAACTTTTACGATGCCTTGGGGAGGTATTTTTGATGATCTATCGTCAAAGACTTTGTTCGGTACATTTCCAGCTGGAAATCAAAGCTGGCTTTCTGAGAGCGGATACGCTACTGCAAAAACTACTTATGTAAATTGGTTTACAGGTATTAATGATGTAACTAATGTTAGATTCCCTAACCCTGATATTTTTCAGATAGGAAATGGCCAAGGGCAATCACCACCAGCATTAGCACTCAGCACCCAAGGAGTTAATTTCAGTAACTTCTTCGGATCAAAAATAATTGTAGACAGAACAACCAGCGATAGCTCAACTCTAGCGTTTTTGGTAAAGCCGGAGGGAAAACTGTCTTTTGGTAAACAGTTTGGGTGGTTTTCTACGTTTGTAAGCGGAGACATAGTGTCCCCGACAGGGCAAGTGATGGTATCTGAGAATAGTGAGAACTATGGTGTACCTCCTATATTCAGAGAAAGCTTTCAAGCTCCTAATAATGGCACTGGTGTAGATAGACCTGGACATTTTTGGTGTGCGTTCTCTGACACTATTCCTGCAGCTGATGGAACAGCAATAGCTAATGATTTTGGTCTTACATCTCTTAGCACAACTTTCGGACCAAATCCACAGAATCAAAGTACAGACCCAACAGAGTCTAGGTACAGCAAATTATTCTACGGAGGGAGCAACACAGATTGGCATCTTCCAGGACATACAAATGTGAGTACAGGCAGCGTAGTAAACACTAATTTTAGTACTGCTTATATAAACTCATATCTAGCTGACTACGCGCCTGAGACTATAAGACCTTACTATGCACTAATAGTTGTAGAAGATACAAAGCTTTCAGGTACAGCATTAAATAGTAAAATAAGACTAGGATCTCTAGACCAAATAACTAGTAATTATGGGGCAAGCTTTTTCTACCCAGGAAGTGCTGGAACAAGCAGTGACCCATATGTACCTGTGTTCAAAGGCATTGCTAGAATATGCACAGTAACAAGATATACTTTAACAAGTGACACAACTCTTGGGCTAAGCTTGTCTAATAGCCTCAGGTTGGGAGGACTGGATGATAATTCTCTAGCAGATGTACATGGAATATATGCATCGCTTGTTCCGCATACAAATCTGAATATCAACGAAAGTCCAACTCAAGGCTTGGGACCTGATGACGAATTGTTTTACAGCCTCTTGTTTGCAGGTCACACTTATCCAAGACAGTTAACTGGGTCTCTGCAGGATACTATGTGTGGACATATGCCGCAGGTAAATGCTGCTGCTTTTCAAACCTGGAGGCTAGGTCTTGACTGTTTGCGTACCGATGGAGCAAACATACTAGTAGGACAAGGAGAAATTCAAGTTAGTGCACAGGACATAGTAGTACTTAATAGTGGAATAGTTCCAGACCCGTACAACGGTTTTAGTCCAAGTGATCAAGATAGCACTGACTCAAGAGGTAGGGCAATATCAAGGAACCATCCAGTAGGATGGGCAGGAAACAAGGACCAACAGGTAATAACTCCATCCTATGAGCACTTCATAAACTCACAGTTTGGAGTACGTCCGTACCCAATTACATCTCGGTCATACCATACTGACTTGGGAGAAGATGCAACATCTCCTGTACCTCCGTACCCGTATGCCCCAACTATGTTCCTGACTCAAACTTTGGGTAAACCTGGATATGCAAATTTTGTAGGACCAGAGTCAGGGACTACTGGCTATTTCCACCCCCAAGTAAGCGACAGTAATGATGGTGAAACATTTTTAACTAGCGCTGGGCAGCAGGGAATAGTAATACCCACATCAGCTAACACTGGGTTTAATGAGTCATTTTTCACAGGAACTGACCAATGTTTTACTGGTCAAGCAAGCACTGTGACTTTAACTGGAGTATCAGGATCTCTCTCGAGTGCTATAGGTACAGGAGAGCTAAAAATCAGATACGAGTTTTTCTATACAAACAACTGTAGCGGAGAATTTGAAACTGATGCAGGATCAAAGATAGTTCTAGAAAACAGCGACACTCTAGCTAATAGAATAACTAAGGTTAGGCAGATATTCCCACATATAGAATATCGACCACTAGCTATGGACAATGCGCTCAATGAAAGCCCATTGGCATACAAACTGATTGTAGAAGACAACAATGATGTCGATAATATATTTATTGACAGTATAGGGTCAAACTCATATAGGCTAGTTGTAGAGATAACAGCAGACTCCGATGACGTAGCATTTTTGGAGGGCGCTGACGTAAACTTCCCTTATGGAGATATATGGCCAGATACTCCCTACCCATCAGCACCTTCTACTGATAGTGAAGAGCTGCCTGACTTCTCTAAAAGATATATATCTGTAGAAGGAAACGTAGACTACAGCAGGTTTAAAGGGAGCTTTATAACCATAGCTAGTGCAAGTAACTGGAATACGTTCCCAGGCAACACATCAATTATTCAAAGTACGAATGCTGATCTCACAAGATTTGCTTACCATACTCCGTTTATTACATATGGTAATCTTGTAGATCCTCCTGATGGAGTATTCGATATCCCGGGATGTACGGATGAGAATGCTATCAACTATGATTCTACTGCAACAGTAGATAACGGTACATGTCTGGAGTGTAATAGTGTAGCAGAAGCTCAGGGATGGGACATAGCTAATATAGGATTGAACAACGGCACTACCGGTATGCGCTTGGGTGTATACGAAGGACCTAGTGCTGTAAACTCTTACTTGTGCGGACTAACGGGTGATGCACAAACATCGCTAGAGACATATTTCAATGTGCAAGGTCAGGCTTATGGTCAGCTTTATAATTCTACCGGAGCACAATATGGTGGTGCAGTAGTTTGCAACAATGACTTTGCAGATAACACAGGCGTAGCTAATCTATCCATACGAGGAGTAAACCAAGGCTCTACAGCCTTTACAAACTTACTCAACTGGATGGCTACAACGTACAATGAAACGTACACAGCTTGGAAGCTACACATCAGGCCTCTTACAGACCAGCTTGCAAATATCATTGATCTAGAGCAGTCATACAGCGAGTCTAATCCACCGCCTACACAGCTTATCCCAGGTGCTTTTAACTACGTAACTCCTGATTACACAGCTACTGCTACCGGAGGAACTATCACAGAACCTACTTGGGATGAGATTGTAACTATTGCAGCTACTCAAAATTGGTTCAGAGCAGGCAGAGTTTATCTGATAGAACTTGAGCTTGATCCACAAGAGCTTCCTGCAGAATGCACGCTGTTAAACTCTAACTACAATAGAGTTCTTGGATTGATGTGGACCACGTTCTGTTCATGTGCAGATATAACTAATGATTACTTCAGCTTGGCAATGTCAGGCTTCCAGTATCCATGGCAGCAGAACATTGCATATCCTATACTTCCATATCAACCTGCTTCAAACTGTCCAGATATAGTCCCGTCCAACAATTTGTTGGGAGACGGAGCTTATCCAAACAGCATATGCTTCACTCAAGACGAAGCTACAACTAACTGTGATCAGTACTGGTTGTGGTGTATTGCACAGACTACTACAGTATGTGACAATGGAAACCTTGACAATACAATTGACATAGGTACTACTACCTATTTTAATTACGTATCTGGAAGCATAACAGTTAGCATTGAAGGGGTGTATGATCCTGCAAGCAATGGATTTATATTTAGCCCAGACATAGAGTATACGGTAGTTGTTACAGGTCCCCAAGGATACTTACAGACTCAGACTCAATCTGACAATGTCACACCTAACATACCTCAGTTTACAAATGAGTTCTTAGGAACTATATATCCTGGGACATACACAGTAACTGTCACGTTTACAAGTCCTTACGTAAGTTACTTTAGCGGAGATGCTCCTTGCGAGTTTGTGGACACAGTATACATCCCATCTCCAGATGAGCAGGGGTGTGATACTTTGGTTGGGGGATGTACCGATCCCACTGCGGACACCTTTGATCCTAATGCTACGTTCGATGACGGAAGCTGCGAGAACACTGACCCTTGCCAAGAAACGCTTAACAATGCAGCGTTTACTACAACTATTACGTCAGTAAACTCTACGTCAAATTGTGTTACAAACACCACCGTAGTAGAAGGGGTATCCTTTGAAGGTCAAGTTATCACTCCAAATAACAATGGTCAGGTAACTGTAAATATATCGTACAATTCTGCAGGGACTGAAGGAGTTAACATAAATACGTTTGCAGTTCTACTTGTTGCTCAAAACAGCTCTGTACCAGGAGTAACCAATATACTTGATTCAATAGCTACTATGTTTACTAACCTTCCCACTAGTGAAGAGTTAGGTACATCTATAGCTGGGGTAGGATATTGGTCTCCTTTGAATAATACTGCTACAGGAAGTTCATTTACAGAAGTATTTACTGGTATTCCTCCCGGGTTCTACTACGTAATAGTGGCAGCTAACCCTACACCTGAATCTCTTACAAACTGCGGAGGATTAGCATTCTCACAGCTGTCTACATATTTGGATACTGTAACTGTAGGTTTGGATGCACCGCTAGACGAATGTCTTGAGCCGTGTGTAGGACCAAATTGTGAGGAATACACACTTGGGTGTACCGACCCGGAAGCAGATAATTACAATCCTGATGCTACCTACGATGATGGGACTTGTGAAGTAATATTGACTCATTGCGAGCAGAATCCAACTGACGAAGAGTGTTACGATTGTACAGATTTGTTGGAGGGAGCAGGGGCACGATTTGCTCTAGGAAGTCTTTCAGAACCTCCTTGTGATGATTTTGCGGGAGGTGATGGTGAGTGCACAGATCCTAATGCTTGCAACTACAACCCTGACGCACCTCTAGACGCAAGCAACAACTTGGTATGTGAATACTGTGGATGCGTTGGTTCTATTGACCCTGACTGTGATGGAAGTGATACAGAATGCGATCCAGCTACAGACCCCAATTGTCAAGAACAAGAGCCTGAATGTCCTGATCCTAGCAACCCAAACTGTGATCCGACTGTTTATGATCCTTGCCCTGTTGGTGATTGCGGACCTCCCGTTGACCCATGCATCATACTTGGTAACTGCACTGAAGATGGAGGTGGAGGAGATGATGAAGACGATCCGTTCGTGGATGTTGTCAATCCTGTGGAGATTACATGCGCAGTAGACATTGAATCCGCAGATGGAAGTCCTCTAAACTTCAGCGCTGTTCAACAGCAGGCTTTCCAATGTATGTCTGAGGAAGGTAAGAAGCTTCTGTTCAGAATGAAGTCTGGAGCTTACTACGATGATACTGACATACTGAAGCTGTCTCTAATTGCCTACCTGTTTGCAGGAGGACTTAACAACTCAGAGCTCCCATGTCTGTTTAACTGTAACTACGAATCAGCTGATAAGAGCAAGGCATTTGACTGCTCAATCCAATGGGTAGCAAGTGGAGCAAAGTACTACAACTCTACAGACACATACTCAAAAGGTGAGACTATAATGTACTTCCACCAGAAAGGAGGAAAGGTAACTAGGAGTTACTATACAGCTACTAGGGAGATGACACCTCTGGACATACACCCAAGATTCCCTAACTCAGGATGGGCTAGATGTCAAGATGTAAAACTCAGAACTGCAGACAGAAACAACATTGCCACTGGTAATGAGGAATACCTACAAGTATTCTGGGAGTTTATGACAAGATTCTGCAACGAGTGCCAGGTATCTACAATGCCTCCTAGTGCAGAAAACGTAAACAACGTGGATCCTAAAGTTCTCAAGAACTACATAGATCCTAAAACAAACAATAACACTTCCAGCGGATCCGGTATACTTGGAGAAGATGGAGAAGAACTAATATTCTAATGTCCAAGAGAATCAGCCAACTTAGAACAGCTAATAAAGCAGCTAACACAAGTCGTGAATACTTGTTGCTTAGTAATATAGATTCTAGTACCTCAAGTAAAATTGCACTTAATGACGTGCTTCCTACACTGCAAAGTGGTAAGGCAACTGGGGGTGTTACTCAAGGCACTGCAGGTACCACAATCCAAGATTTGTTTGTAGGAGGAGGTGTAGGCAGTACTGCAGGTAACACAGATAAGTCAGTCCTTATATTCAAGGGGCTTGGAGTATCTGATACTACAGGTACTCTTAAAATCAGAAATGATAAGAGTACTGCAGATTCTACAAAGCAGAACTTGATGCTTGTGTTTGATCCCTCTAACATAGATTTGAATGCAGCAAGCAATACAAACTCTAAGTTTTTGTCAGAATTTGGAGGACCTAATCAACTTGATCTTGCAGATACTACGCACTACACTAACCAACTTGCTGTTGCTGGTGGTGGTACGGGAGCTTCTACGTTTACAGATGGTGCCCTACTTGTTGGTAACGGAACTAGTGCTGTAGAAACTATAGGAACTATGGCTGCAGGTGCTCTTGTTGTTGGAACTGCAGCTGGAACAAATCCTGGAGTTCTTACGTCATCAGGCAGTAATGGGCAAGTACTGACTGTAAATACTTCTGCTAGTAACGGTTTGGAATGGGCAACTCCAGTATTCAAGTCAACATCCTTTTCTGCTACTCTTGATACTAACGGAAATGATATAAAGCTTGGAAATGGTGTGCTTAGAGGATCAACTGCAGGAGACAACGGCATCACCCTGAATACTGCTACAGACTATGTATTTATAGGAGGAGCAAGCAAATACTACGATTCTTTCCTAAATGTAGGCGGTGATATAACACTGGGCATACAAGATGGAACAGCAGCCACGAACATAACTGCTAGAGATTGTAGTTCAGGAACAAGTCCGCAGCTTACTATAAAAGCGTCTAGCAGTACAGCAGCAGCAGCTGGTGGAGCTATAAGAGTACAGGCAGGTGCTGGACATACCAATGGATCTGGGGGTAATACCACGATTGCTGGAGGCAGAAAGTCAGGATCTGGTACTGAAGGAAGTGTGTTTTTAGAAACAGCAGGTACGACTAGACTTACTATAGATGAAAGCGGGCACAGCACATTTGCTGATCAAGTAGTTCTGGAGTCTAGTAGAGGTATGCTTACTAGCGATTCAGGAGCTATAACGCAGGGTACTAGTCTTACTACAGCGGTATCAATAAACAAGTTTGCAGGGGTTATTACTTTGCACGCTACCGCAATTAGTGCAGCTGCTGAACATGAGTTTACTGTAACAAACTCCCTGGTAAGCACTACGTCTATGATTATGTTGACTGTTCAATCTGCAGCAGCATCTACAGAAAACGATGGTGCTACTCTCTGTGCTAACATATCTGATGTAGCTGCAGGGTCTTTCAAGATTAGATTAACCAACCCAGGATCACAAGCTACAAGTACTTCCAATAAAATACACTTCTTGATTATAGGAGTAAATTCGTAACTTAGCAAAAACCATCAAACCTATATACCATGGAAAAGTTTAACGCAACTAACCGAGAGCTTCTGAACCTTTACAAAGGACTTGAAGCAGTAAAATCTATCAAAGGAGCACGCTTTGCTGTTCTTGTTGGGAAGAATATTAAAGAACTCCGTAACATACTGGATCCGCTTGAACAGGCTGCTGTTCCTAGCATGGAGTTTCAGGAGCTGTCGGTAGAGATGCAAAAACTTATTGAGGCTGAAAATCAAGAAGCTATAGAAAATCTGGAGAAGGAAAACACTGAACTTATTGATCAGCGTAAGAGACAGCTTGCAGATGTAGAGGAGCTTCTAGATAATAAAATTGAGGTGTTTCTGCACCCCATCAGAGAAGACCAACTCCCTGATGAAATAACAGGGGAGCAAGTAGAAAAGCTCCTACAAATAATTGCCTAATGGGTACCATCAACACAAGAATATCTATTCGCTCAAGCAATACTTTTAGAAACAGTATATCTCAACGTCACGACAGAACATTCAATGTAGAATCTCAGATTGACTCAGCCACAAGGCTGATTAAAGCTACTACATCTGGTTCTCCGTATACTCTGTTTGACGGGGCAGATTTTTATGACTCTGCTGAAACTGGGGCAGGTGCCAATCAGGTGTATGTGTTTATACGTAACACATCTACTACTGGGGGCAAGACTCTCACCATACAGTTCAACAAGAACGGTGTGAGAGATGACGCCTTGCTTTTGAATGCTGGTGAGTTTGCAATGTTTCCATGGAAATGCGACGCAGCTACTGATGACATTGAAGTATTCTCCAATGACGCCGCAGGAGTTAGAATCGAATACATTGCCTCCCCAATGCGATGAGCGACAAGAAGAAACTACGCGATACCAAGGTTGGAGAGTGGCTAAAAGAAAAGGCCCCATCTGTCCTCGAAGTGGTCGGAGATGTACTCCCGGACCGCGGCGTATTGGGCGTAGTTAAAAATCTTGTAGATAAAGACCCAACGCTCGATAGTGAAAGCTTTCAAGCAGTTATGGACGCAGAAATTAAAGCTCAAGAGAATGTCACACGACGATGGGAAGCGGACGCGAAATCAGACGTTAAGCTTGCTAAGCTTATACGCCCTATTATGCTTGTTCTGCTATGTGTTTTCTTTATGGTGATGATGATTTGGGAAGGTATTGATCCCAACTTCAAACCACCTAGCAGCTATATCAGCTTACTAGAGATACTAATGCTCACTGTATTCGGAGCATACTTTGCAGGCCGCACCGTAGAAAAAGTAAAGAAATGAAAGATCCAAAGACACTTATCACTTCAGCTGCAGGACTTCTCGTTGTAGGTATAGGCACTTGGCTTATAGCTACTACTGCTGACAGCACCGTAGAAATGGCTACGGCAGAGAAAGACATTGAATCCATAATCATCAAGCTTGACGAAATTGAGGAAGATGTAGAAAAGCTGCAGTCACAGGTCAGAGAGCTCAAAGCTAGTGCACATACGCACGATAAACGGGGAAATGTAGTAGAATGACAATTGAAGATATAAAGGACTTCATCGGGGAGAGGCCTGGTTATCTGAAGAAGAGTGCGCAAGTACTTGCAGAAAGACTTGACGCACCGATAGAAGACTGTGAAACAGCACTATACGAAGCTAGAACGCTAGCTCGTGGGAACTCAAATGAGAGCGATAACGTTATCACTGAGTTCCAAGAGTACCTTGACAAGAATGGAATCAAAACTTCAGACGTAGCTAGCGTAAAGTTTTGGCAGACAGTATCAGGTAAGCAGAGGTTCTCTGTAGTTACAAAGAGCGAATCTGTTAGTGTGCAAGATGTAAAGCAAGAGATAGAACGCTTTGCATCTAAGTATAGCCCTGAGGTACCACTCATAGAGCGTGAGCCTAAGCTCAAGCCTATTGCATATGAGATATCTCTACCTGATTTGCACTATGGTAAAGAGCATAGTCAATCTATAGATGAGGTTGAGGCTCAGTATATAGGTGTAGTGCATGAGCTGGTACGCAAAGCTGATGGTCTAGAGATAGACAAGTTCATACTCCCTATCGGGAATGACGGTATGAACTCTGAAGGGATGAGGAGAACTACCACAAAAGGAACACCTGTTGAGGAATCAGCAAGTTGGAAAGATACATTCCGTGGTTACTGGCTGCTTATGGTCAAAGCGATTGACTACTTGAAGCAGATAGCACCTGTGGATGTAATTGTGGTTTCTGGGAATCATGACTTCGAGCGTATGTTCTACGCAGGAGATGTGCTCTCAGGGTGGTATAGGTATGACCAAAATGTTCAAGTAGACAATAGCTATGAGAGCCGTAAGTACTACCAGTACGGAAAGAATATGCTGATGTTTACGCATGGAGATAAAGAAAAAGCTGCTGACATGCCACTGATCATGGCGACGGAACAACCGGAGATGTTTGCACGTACTACTCACAGAGAGGTACACTGCGGCCATCTTCATAAAGAGATGGTAAATGAGTACAGAGGTATTAAGGTCAGGTTCATACCATCTATTTGTCCTAACGATGACTGGCACAAGCAGATGGGGTATGAAGCTAAACGAGCAGGACAAGCATATATATGGAATAAGCAAACTGGACTTGAAGGATATCTACAGGCAAATGTTAGACTTTGACGACACAGAAGACGAAGATCTCGTAACCTCTCTAGAAGAGGAAATAGAGATATTGGATGAAGCATATCGAAATGCTTACAAGGTGATTACTGGGGCTATGTCCATCCAGCAACTCCTTGATGATGCAGATGATATGATATTTCTTCCATTCGATCCCGGTGTGCCTGAGACTTTCATGTTGATTGCAGATGATATGATACAATACTTCGAAGATGCAGAAGAGTACGAGAAGTGCTCTGAGATCATGAAGATCAAAGATAAGTTAGATGACGCTTGATGAAATAGCATACAATCTACTCAACCTGGTACGTGGAGGACGTTCCAGCAATGATGAACATATATCTCTAGATCAGATAAAGTTCAACATCAAGCATTACCGTGCGATGTTTATTCGCAGGGACTATGCTCGTAATGGGTATGTATCTAAAACTCTAGAACAAGACCTTGGATGTCTAAAGCTTAAGCAAATAGATGCATCCAAGTGCTGCGACCTCCCTCCCACCTGTGTAGTATACAGGACAGTAGATAAGCTTCCCAAGACTATTAGATTTAATTTTAGGGATGCACTTACTTTTATAGGTAAACCTGATGGAACAGGTAGTATCCCAAGAGTAGAGCCTTATGAGGTAGAGTACTTGGAGTTCGAAAAATACACAAAAGGTCAGACTAGATATTACGTTATTGATGAGTATATTTACGTCTATAGACCGAAGGGTTTAGAAGCTATAAATGTTAGGGGAGTATTCGAGGACCCTGAAGAGGTATATAACTTTAATACCTGTAATGATGGTCCTTGTTATGATCCCCAATCTCCGTACCCGTTACCAGCGGATATGGTAGCTCAAATTAACCAAGGTATCATGGCTGGAGAACTTAGAATGTTGGCAGGCTCTTTCCCTGATACTGAGAATGATAAACAGCAGGATAAGATTCCGCTTCAACAAGGACAATAATGGCAAGTAAAAGATTCAATACACCCCAAGATCAAACAGCTGCTGTAATGAGAGAGCAGGTTGGGGGATGCGGCGCTCAGGTAATAGGAGCAAGTTCAAATATAAACGGTGACTTTGTAGCATTTACTCTTATAGCAGGAGATGATGTTAGTACGACTGGTAGTCCAGCTATGACAAGTTTGGATATACCTCCGGGAGTTACTGTGTTTGGGGCTATGACCAACATAACCACAGGAGCTGGAACAACTGTTATTGCATATTCTTCCTGTAAGTAATGTCTTCAAAGTATCACATCCGAAAAGATGGTAAGAAGGTGCGTAAAGGCCTTTGGTACAACATCAATAAGAAGAAAAAAGCTGGTACATCTAGACCTGGAAAAGGAACTGTGTCTGATGAAGCTATAAAAAGATCACAAGCCAAGTCAGGAGCTTGGACTCGTAAAGAAGGAAAGAATCCTAGCGGAGGTCTAAATGAGAAAGGTCGTAAGTCTTATGAGCGTGAGAATCCTGGATCAGACCTTAAAGCACCACAACCTCAAGGAGGAAAGCGAAGAGATTCCTTCTGTGCACGCATGTGCGGAATGAAAAGAAGCCGAACCGGAGCTGAAGGAAAAAGAGACCCTAATTCAAGAATTAACAAAGCTCTTAGAGCCTGGAAATGTAATTGCTAATGCCTGACTATTTATCTCACTTTGAGTTTTTGATGATTGCTGGAGCACTTGTAGGAGTTTGGATCAAGCATCAAAATGATTACGCATCCCTTAAGAGTCGTGTTAAAACTCTTGAGTTGCGTAACGATAAAATAGATACTGTTCTTAATCAGCTTGCTGAAGATATGGCTGAAATAAAATTATTGCTTGCTCGCAATCAAATGGATAGATGAATTCGTTTGTATTTACAAATAGCGATACCAATTCTTTTAATGTGGGGGTAGAGTCTTTCTCCCACTCAAATTACTATGCCCCAGGAGTTATAAGCCTATTCTTTAAGATAGAGAAGAAAGGTGGGGGAGGTACTACAGAAGTACGACTAAATACTGCAGTAGGAGACGAAGTTGCTGCAATGAATGATATCAGTAGAAGAATGTTTTCTCGCGACAAAGGCAGGGAAATGGTCTACAGAGATACAGGAATAATAAGAGAAGTAAGAAATTATAGAGGTCTAAGACTCGTCAGTGTAGGATCTGAGTATGACTCCCCATTCGTGACAGGCGTAGATTCTATAACTGATACTGATCCTACACCAGCAACTGTTGCTGCGGGCGTACCATTAGAAGGTAAACCTGGGCAAATAATAGTAAAGTCGTCAAACACTGACTACGACACTACTTGGAGATTCCTAAGTTCTACAGTAACAGGAGATCAACTTGTTGCAGCACTAGAAGCAATAACAGCAGGAGATCCTGTATATATACATAGTGCAGATGCAGACTACATATATGTAAAGATTGCAGATGCAGATGATGCTACAGCAATGCCTTGTGTGGGAGTAGCTAACTCAACTGTTTCTTACGGAGACAGTGTAGATATTACTACTCACGGACTTCTAGACGTAGAGATATTTGGGTATACCAGTGTAAGCGTTGGGGACATCCTGTATGTAAGTGATGCAGGTGATCTTACAACAACAAGACCTACATCTAGCACAGCTAAAGTGCAAAATGTAGGTGTTGTAACTCAGGTAAACTCAGCTGGAACTACCATAGAACAGATAATGGTTCATCTGCAAGGGCATGAAGAAATGGTCCCGAATCTTGCAGATGGAGCTATATTCCTTGGAGGAGTGGCAAATCAGATATCCCCATACACATTCCCCCTGTCAGACGGTACTGCTAACCAAGTACTTACCACAGATGGATCAGGAAGTCTAAGTTTTACAAATGTCAGCGGTGGCGGTGGCGGTGGGGGAGGAACTATAGACTCTAATCTGTCAGTTACTAATAGTATAGGAGATGCTGTAGTAGGAACTACTTATAGTTCAGGTACAGACCTTGAAGATATAATTAGAGATATACTTGCTCCGTTCACTGAACCTACAATAGTATCTACAGTACCATCTAGCAGCAATACAAACCTTATAGAGGGTAACAACATTATATTCCCAACGGGGCAAACAAGTACGATAGACAGTTACACTGTAACTGTGACAGACTTTGGAAACCTTGAAGACGGAGTATCAATTGTAAATACCAGTGTTCAACCAAGCGGAGAAGACATAGAAGTTAATGCTTCCTATGTCTGGACTGGAAATTCAGCTACATTCTCTAGTCTTAGTTATAGTCCTACTGTACAAACTTCCCATGGAGCAGCTGCGACTGTAACATTTACTTTGTCTTACTTAAGTAACAATGGTGCGGGAAGTGCAGTTAATTTGACAAGCACAGCATCAATAATATTTAGAGACGAGTTCTATGTTGTAGCAAGCTCAACAGGGAACACAGTAACTGTTAGTGGTTTGCTAGGGGATTCAGTTGTGCATAACAGTTTAGGATTAGCTAACGTAGCATCTCAGACACACGACTTCGATTGCAGTTCAGACACTGTTAATAATTCTAACTTCACATATTTGATTATTCCTGCTATCTTTACTATACAAGAAATAGCAGCAAGTGTATCAGGAAGAGGAGTAGCAGACTATACTGACAGTTTTGAACTACTTGGTAGTAGTTACAGCTATACTGCAGGAAGTGCTTCTAGGACATATAAAATATACAAAAGCAGGCAAACAGGTGCATTTGACAGCGACGTAAGCCTACATCTAACAATCTCAAAACCATAAGACATGGCAATTAAATTCGGAGATACTCTAGAGAATCAAAACTCAGCGTATCCTATTGTTGATGCCTCAGGCAACAACCTAAAAGGTGTTATTTTTAGTACAGGCCTACCGGCAGCTGGCGACTTCCCTAACAAACGAGCTAATGGTGCTATTCTGATTGATACTACTAATGACAAAGTCTATGTGTATCAAAACTCTGATTTAGAAAATTTGGCATGGTCAACAGCTTCAAACTGGGAGCAGATCGGAAAAGCAAGTGATGTATTTCAAACAAGTGATATTAATTACTCTATCGGCAGCAACACCTTCGGCACGCTGACTGGTAGTGGTACCATTACCGCATCTTCTGCAACACCCAAGACTGCTTTGCAAATTATAAATGAAGTGCTGGTTTCTTACCAGGAACCCACCGGAGGCTTTGCAGGCACTGAGGGCAGCGTTGCTTATGATACTACCACTCAAACTAAAAATCATACTGTAACATTCAATGTGACAAACTTGAATCAATCAGTTGTAGACGGCAATAACTACGCTATTAGTGAAATTAAGCTATGGAGACGCCTAGGTTCTAACGCTTACTCAGAAGTAGCTAATGCTACATCTTCAGTAAATGATTTTAATACTGGAACATTTAGTGATTTAAATACAGCTGGAACTCCGACAGCAGAGACTTTCACATTTAATGACTCTTTTTCAGTACTATCTGGTAGTGCTGATTTCAACTACAAAGTTGAAATATACCCGTTAGACGGAAATGGGTCTGCAGCAACTACTGTCACAATAACTGGTACAGATGCTCAAAACGCTAGTGGTTATGTCAACTGCGCTGCTTATAATGCTCCACAACTTACTTCAGACTCGTTTACTCGAGAAGATACCTCGTCTCACTTTGTAGCAGGATCATCTGGTAACCAAGGAACGGAAACAGCCGTTCGCAGGGAAAAGGGAAATGTAGCTACAAAGCTGAACTTTAAGGTCCAGAACGATAGCTCCTTAGTGCCTATTACAAGCTTTGTTGTTAAGCGCAGCATTGATGGGGCAGCTGGGGTTGCTATTTATAGTGAAACTGGTTTATCAATTACAGGGACCTCATCTGAATATAAAATCTTTGACTCTATCTCAACTACTACAGGAAACATTACTGGGTTGAACGATGTTCCAACAGGCTATACTGTAGTGACTTCAGCATTTCCAAGTGCAGATACAGATTGTGATACAGTTACGTACACAGTAGAGATTACAGATGATGAGACAACCACTACTGATTCGCTTGCTACTGGTGAGATTAACTTTGAGTTCCCCGGTTTGATTGGGTATGGAACTACAGACTGCGACGGATTTGATTCAACCGATAACTCTACTATGACCACCTTGCTGCATGCTATTAGAGACAATTCAGGGAATCGAGCGCAGTACGAAATCATCAGCACTGCTGATAACCTTTCCGGAGTAGACGCAGATTTTGGAGTTGTGGCATTGTCTACAACCGCCAGTCAATTTGTATACATCGGCCACCCTGCCGCTTTAGATACAATTGATACAATTAATGACCCTGGAGGTACACCATCTTATGGCGCTTTTGGAAGTGCCCCAAGATCTACCACGGTACCATTTACAACTCATTACGGAGTAGCAGGAACTTATGAGTTTTATGCTTCTAACTCAGCTGGATCGTTTAGTGGTAATTATACTATTAACTAATAATACCTAGAAACTATGCCAATTGGATTTGCAGATCTACTACAAACAAACTCTCAGTATGTTAACGGCCTGAACAAAGGCATCGTCAGTACAGATGATAGCTTTGGAGGTATTCGTAGTAAAATTGATGACTGGACAGATCTTCATCTGTCTACTAAAACTAACGACAACAACGTTACCTATTACACGTTCCAAGACGATGGAACGAATGCTGCCCCCGGCCAGTTCAAAGAGTACTCTACCATGTTCTATGTCGCTGATGGACGAGCTTTGGTGGAAGATTCAAGTGCAGGTGCTAATTTTATTAGGCTTGATGGTAGTGGTAACTTTGTTTCATCTGGTGGTACAAAGTATGTAGTACCTTCAAGCGGTAGCGCAGAACCTGAGTTTTGGGTTTTAGATGATGCCACACAAACTGGAGGTTCCGGCATTGGAACAGATAAGCTTCCTAAGTTTACTATTACTGGTACACAAGGTAGTGATAGTTCTACAGCTATTCCAGCCGGTTACCAAAAACTGCGAGTACTAGCAAATGCAGCATCATCTGATGGAGCTGTTTCTCTTAGTGCTACTCTCGACTCTAACTTGCTGTCAAACACAGCAGGCGAGTTGGGTCTGGACACCCAGAACGCTAATATCGTTTTTGCTGGTCCTAGTAGTGGTGGTGCTGCGGCCCCATCTTTCCGTTCTTTAGTTTCAGCTGATATTCCTAACAACGCAGCGAATACTACTGGTACTGCTGCTGGGCTGACAAACGCGGGTACCATTACGTTTACAGGAGATGTAATCGGAGGCACTACTCCAACATATACGAGCGGTGGTAACCTAAGTATTGCGATGACTATCCAGCCCAGTTCTGTGGGTCTGGGAGATTTGGTAGACATTGCAGATGAGCGCTTGCTTGGTAGAGTTGATAACGCGACTAGCTCAGTTGCTGAGTTGACTGCGACGCAAGTGCGGACGATGCTTAACGTAGCAGACGGAGCAAACAATTATGCTCACCCAACATTTGACGGTGACGATATTGATGTAGATACAGGAGCATTAACTGGTGCTGAAGTAGTATCGGATATTGATATTAACATTACAACAGATACTAATGGTCACGTAACTGACGCAAATGGTACTATTGCTACTAGAACCCTCACCCTTAGTGACTTAGGGTATACAGGTGCTAGTGACGCTAATAATTATGTACACCCTGACCACACTGGTGATGTAACGTCTAGTGCAGATGGTGCTACTACAATTGCGGATGAAGCAGTCACTTTGGCTAAAATGGCTCATATAGCTACTGCTAGCTTTTTGGGTAGAAATTCAGCTGGCACTAATGATGTAGAGGTTCTAAACATGACCACCGCTAAATCCATGTTGTCTGTAGACGACTTGGTTACTTTGAGCGGTGTCAGTGACGGAGCTATAAATCTAGGGGCATTTACTGCTAGCACTGTGCTTAGCAGTAGTACACTTACAATAAAAGGTGCACTGCAAGCTCTTGCTGATCAAGTAGACAGCAACTCAAGTAACAGTGGTACTACTAACCTTAGTGTTGGTACTAGCAATGCTACTTCGCTTATACTGAGCTCTAGCACCCAAGATAACAGTGGTGTAACTATCCCTGTGCACGCTGAGAACATAGCAGGTATCATAACTGATGCTTCTCAGACTATTTATGGTGATAAGACGTTTAACGACAACGTAACGATCACTGGAAGTCTTACAGTTACAGATAGCACCAGCTACGTAAATATACAGGAAGAGAATGTCTATATCAAAGACGCTCTCATTACTCTTGGTATTACTGATGCAGATGGGGATGGTACTGGTACAGTTGCAACTAGTGACGTAGGTATTGAGGCTTACGGTCAAGGTGTTTCTTCTACTTCTCCTACTCTTGTCTATGATATCTCTGCAGATTACTGGGCTATTGACAATAAGGATCATGCTAGTAGTGCTCTTACTAGAATTGCTAGAACATACAAGGAGCAGTACACTATCGCAGCAGGTGACGTAACTGCTGGTTATTTTGAGATAACACATAACTTAAACCACGAGGACATCATAGTTCAGGTCAGAGACAACGCTACAGATCAAGGACTTGTGATATTCAAGTATCAGACAATGAATGCTCAAACAGTTCGCATTGCAATCGGGAACGGAGTTACAGCAACCACCGTATTCAATGTAGTTATTGTAGGTTAATGTATCTTGCAAACCAAACCCAAACATCATGTTACTCAAAGAATGTATCAACGTGTACAAAGCATTTCAACAGATCAGTCAGAACACACTGCCTCTGAAGACGAGTTGGAACATTGCTCAAAATCTTTCTAAGCTGCAGCCTCTTGTAGAGTCATTCGAAGAACATCGGAAGTCCTATATAGACCAGCTAAGAGAAAAAGCTACACTTGACAGCAAAGGAGAACCTGAGGTAAGTGACGAAGCTGCTGCTTTGTTCGAGCCACAG
>Ga0208644_1000290_pt1 | contig 39276 bp, 53 predicted proteins | sample VirMetDEL_Nov_18_FD_184517 | JGI IMG/M metagenome (GOLD analysis project Ga0208644, IMG submission 184517) | Aqueous microbial communities from the Delaware River and Bay under freshwater to marine salinity gradient to study organic matter... | ecosystem: Environmental > Aquatic > Marine >...
ACTCTACTCGCCAGTCAAGACCTGCTTGTTTCATTAGGTCATGTGCTGTATTAACTTCGTACTCACAGTGCGTACCAATTACTGTGTATGGATTACGTCTAGTCATTCTGTTCCTCTATCATCTCTGCAAATGCAGCATCTAGATCTATGTCTGTCATTTCTTTTGTAATTAATTCATCTATTGCTTCTTCAGCATAGTCAAATGCTCCAGCTAGTAGCAGTATTGCTAGTTGCTTGGCATCTTCCATAGCTTTTGTTCTATCATTGCGCTCAAGTAACTTGTAAATTTGGTATAACGCTTGAAGAAAATCAAGGGCTACCTTATCTGTTACTTGTATACCTACAATCTCTGGATAATTTTCGTCTTCGTACCATTTGAACGGGTCGCTAAACCACGGCTCGTCTTTGATGCTCATTAAATCTCCTGTGCTTCTACTTTTTCAATCTCTTCATTCTTTGTTGTCCACTCATCTTCATCTGCTTTTTCAATCAATTCGCTTAGGCAGTATGCTTCATCGGCTTGATCTTCTGCATCATCTTCATCACGTGCAGTTACTTGTACTGTTACTTCTACTTCTTGAATGCGTGTCAATGTGTATGTAACTGCATACTCTCTACGCATAACTGGTATCTCAAAGAACTTAAGACTTTTATTTACTTCATAAGCCCAGTCATCATACTCACTACACCAATTCATCTCTCTAGCTTTTTCATAGATAGCATTGGTAATTTTGTAGCCATCTTCCATGACTTCATTGATCTTGTCAGTCATTTCTTTTTCTGTGTAGTACTTAGTACCACTGCTAGTCTTAATCATTCCATACCTCCAACTTGCATTCGAATTTGTATAGGTCTTCATCGTGATGCGGACACCAAGCAAAGTAACCTGGTGTCACATGCTCAAACTCAACAGGTGTGTTGCATCTATTGCATACAGCTTCTGACTTAATCATTTTGTCTGCCTTAATTTACGAGTTTGTCTTTTTTCTCGTTTTATTTCTTTATGACCTTTTGTTATTACTTGTATTCTTTTACCCATCCAAATGTCCTGTTGGATTTGTTACTTTGTGGAACGATACTGCTACTAGTGACTGATAGAATACAACTGGTGGTACGTCATGGCGACGTGCTAGTTGTAATAGTTTTAATAGACTAGCTTGGCAGCCTAGTGCTTCTGCTTCACGTAGTAAATCATCAACTAATTTAAGTTCGTAATCAAGATCACGATCTTCATCAAAGTCTTCATGCATACCTGCATGGCATAATAAGAATGCTGCAAGTAACATTGATGAATTACCAATTACTTCTGCATCACAGTTGCATCCATCATCATCTGCTCTGTCAACCATTACTTGGCTGATGATTGTAAATGATTTCATAATGTCTACTCGCACATTGAATGGTGCATCAGCAAAGTATTTAAGTACACCGTCACGAATCTTGATGTCGGTGCAAGCTGTGTTGATTAGTTCGTACTGCTCTGTTGTTAGTGCTTCATAGTTGGCATCTCCGTCTAGTAAGAATGCCATGATCTTGTATACTTCTTGAACATTCTTTAGATGTTCTGGCGTTAGTGCGCCAAGGTCAATCTCTTGTGTTGTGCTCACTTGCTTCTCTTCTCTGTTAGTGTTTCTATTTCTCCGCATTTAATACATGCGAATTCAGGACAATCTTTCTTGTATCTTGCACAAACAATCCATCTGTATGTGTTGTCTTCTCCACAACTGTCACACTCTGGACTATAAACATGATTACACTTAGTATGTTCTGTTGTACTTACAAACTTAGTAATCACTTGTCTCCTTACAATTTAAGATAAAGAAAAAGTCAGAGTAATTTCTACTCTGACTTTTCCTTTACTTGTATTTAGATATCTGCTAGTTCTACTGACTTGATAAGTATGCGAGTTAAAGGCGCACGACGATCTGAATTTTCTACTCCAAATCGTGTATCGAACTTGGTGTCTAATTCACCTACGATATTCACTACTGGTGTAAAACCTTGACCGTCTTGCATTTCACGTAATCCACGTAGAGTTGCTGCTACACTTTCATCGAAGCAAGCTACTGGAATGGTGAACTTAGCTCGTTCATTGCCAACCTTTTGAGTTAGCTGACCTACTATCATCAAGCCGTACTGATCGAACTCCTTGATGTTCTTCAACTTACCTGTCACTGTTAGTGAGTTATTCATCCTTTATCCTTTACCTTTGGAGAGCCAACGCCCCCCGCGAAGCAGGGGCGTGGCGATTTCTGTCATAAGTAATGAGCAGTTTATACTCATGCTCAGGAGTGTCCCCTTTATTTTACCTGCGTGGCTGTAGCAGGTTTTGGTTTCGGTAATGTCCTACTCCCAAGTCATACTGTTACTAGTACTCTGTCACAATTCTGACAGGTTTCTAGTCGTGTTGGTGTATAAATAAAACAATTAGAACATACTGAATTGAGACGAGTGTAATAAGTCTGATCACTTTCTATGTACCTCAGACCTGGTAGTCCCATAAAGAAATTCTCTGATGGTCGGTCAGCTATAGAGTTCCAATCTTGCTTGAACTCATAGCGGATCTCATCTTCTAGTTCAATCAATGGAATGTGACTACACTTACTATCCATACAATCAGCTTCTTTTAGACCGCAAGCTGCTTTAACTCCAGTTACTACATAGATTTTACGACCAGTGTTAGTTACTGAAGATACCCAGTCGTGACCTGATACTGGCTCTGTCTCTAGAGAGATAGTAGATGCAGCTGGTGTTACTGTCCATCCATCTATGCCATTAAGTACAACATCACCAAATACATAGTCAGTAGTATCATGTCCATATTTAGCTTGAACATCTACCCAGTTATCTTCGATTGCTTCTACTTCGTCTTGGTCTAGCCTAGATTGGATGGAAACTACCATACCAAATAGTTCACTTGCTTTTAGCACGTCGAGAATACTAGCTAACTTCTCGTCGTCATCATACACTGCATCAGTCATTGTCTACTCCTTGTTTTGTGACTGGCTGGCTTCCGTCTAGAAACCATAGCAACGACCACCCCGCGAAGCAGGTGGTCGTCACCAAAGTGTCTAGAATACTTTGCAGTAACATTCGTTGCCTGTTACCATTTCTTCAATACCTAAACAGTACATACATTCTGGTGATGCTAGATATGGTTGTGCACTGTTTAAGCTATCTATCTCTGCACTTAGTGTTTGTATGTCAAGCCTTAAGAAATGATTATCTTGAGATACTTCTACTATCTGTCGCACATATGAATTACATTCATCATTGAGGTTGATTGCCTTGAACACTAAAGCTACAATTACAATTACTAGCAATAAGTCAAAGCCATTGATGGTTTCTAACACGGTCTTGCTCCTTTCTAGAGCGTTTGATGGTTGGAAGAGAGAGTCGGTGTCTCCCACTCTCCAAGCGTAATCAAGACTTTCTTGACCCTTCCGTCGCTTGTTATCTACTTAGTAAGCTGATGTCTTACTACGAACGATTACTTAAGAGAGCGAGCCGAGGCGGTTACCCGCCCCGACCCGCTCGATGCGACTGCTACCAGGCACTCACGACTTCTGGTTCGTACGCTACTCGTTCCTCGTCGGTCAACTGGCGGTCGAACGCGACAACGGTTACAAAGCCTAACTCTGGGTTGGCTTCCTTCTGCTGGATTGCGTTCCAGCGTGCTTGCTTCTCACTCGCGAACGATACGCGACTCAAGCCAACAAGGGCTTCATATAGATAGAAATGCATCTTAACCTCCTACAGGCAACAACCCACGGAACGGTTCAGTGGGCAACAAAATGCAAAAAAAGAGAGATTAGTAAAAGCCAGCCAAGGGGGGAAAGTATGTAAGGCAGACAGTCAACCAAACAAACAAGTGATTTAAAACGATGTAATAGTTTATTTAATAGGGAAGGGGTAGTCAGTCTAGTGGTAGGGGGACTATCTCTGCTCCAATTTGTACTGCTCTAGACTGAAGAACTCTAAGCCCGTAGGTGGTCTGTATAGCTTAGATCTTGACCTACGGTTATTAACTGCGTAGTGGTGTAATACTGTAGACTCTCTAATAATTTATAGTTAGTTGTTTGCCCGTAGTATTATTTATTTGTTTCGTTTATAACAATCTATGTGAATTAGATAACAATTTGGTAACAGAGCGTTACAAGTCGTCTGTAACAGGGTTAGTTATAGTGTAGGTTATTATATTAGCAAGCCTGCCTTATGGCTTGCCAGTTAATTGCAACCCCCTTTGGAGGGGTTGCTTACTATTACTATTATTAATACTAATAGTATTATTAGGATAATTAGGTTTATTATGGCTGCTAAAGCTGGAGATCAACACCATACCAGACTTCGGCAAATTGAAGATCAGAGAAAGTTTATTTCATTTCTCAAGCAGGGCATTGATATGGATTCCGCCCTTGCTGCTGTGGGGAAGAAAAAGACTGCCCTTAGATCTTGGCTCCTAGATGGGGAATTTGCGGCACAGGTTGAGGAAGCCTCTAAATTTGGATCCGATGCCATTGCTGCCTCACTAGGTGAGAATAAACATAATATTGATTTTGCCACGTTCTCGCGAGAGTTCTTGAACACCGAGGTATTCCCTCATCAGCAAAACTGGATTGACGTTCTTGAGGGTCGTGACCCGACGTGGCAACACCCTTCCATGACGTTTGAGCAGGGTAATCGCCGTAGGCTATTGATTAACGTGCCACCTGAACACGCCAAGTCAACCACCATGACGGTTAACTACGCCATGTACAAAATTGCTCTAAATCCAAATATTCGGATTGTTATCATTTCCCAGACCCAGACACGCGCCAAAGAGTTCCTGTATTCTTTAAAGCAGCGCATGACTGAAGAGCCGTGGCTTAAGATGCAACAGGTCTATGGACCCCCAGGGGGCTACAAGGAGACGGCAGACCAATGGACTGCAGACAGAATTTATCTCGAACGCGAATCAGGAGAGAAGGACCCGACGGTTCAAGCTCTTGGTATTGGACAACAGATCTACGGTACTCGTGCGGATCTAATCATCATGGACGATATTGTCTCAACGACAAACGCGCACGAATGGGAGAAGCAGCTCAACTGGTTGCAGAAGATGGTTGTTACCCGTGTGGGTTCGACTGGGACCTTGCTGATTGCTGGGACTAGAGTTTCCTCTGTAGATCTATATAAAGAAATTAGAAATCCTGAACACTGGACTGGTGGTAAGTCCCCATTCACTTACCTAGCCATGCCAGCTGTACTTGAGTTTGACGACAAGCCTGAGAAGTGGAAGACACTCTGGGCTAGGTCTGATAGACCGCTGGATGGGGCTGACGAGTTTGATGATCCAGAATTACTTACCCCCGATGAAAACGGGCACTTTGTAAAGTGGGATGGTAAGCGACTGTTTGAGCGTCGTAGTGAAGTCAGTCCCTCCACGTGGGCACTTGTTTACCAGCAGCAAGATGTTGAGGAAGATGCGATATTCCCACTTCCAGTTGTGAACGGTTCAATTAACCGAATGCGTAAGGCTGGTAAACTAAACTTTAACGCCCCTGGACATCCAAGTTATGAAGGTTCTTGGTTTATTATCATGGGGCTTGATCCTGCTATGTCAGGCAAAACCGCTATGGTTGTGTATGCAGTCAACCGAGAAACCCAAAAACGGTACGTCTTGGATGTACACAACATGGCTGAATCTACCCCACAAAAAATTGATAGCCTCATAAAGGAATGGGTAGAGACATATAACCCGCAAGAACTGCGGATTGAAATCAATGCTTATCAGAAAGCTTTCTCGCTTGACGATCAGCTGCGAATGTGGCTCGCTAGTCGCGGAACTGCACTGCGAGAGCACTTCACCAGCAAGAATAAGTGGGACGTTAACTTTGGTGTAGCTGCCATGTCATCTTTGTTTGGTAGTATGCGAGATGGAAAGTTTAATAAAGATAACCTTATTGAGCTTCCTGATAACTCTAATGAACACGTTAAGGCTTTGGTTAACCAGTTAATTACCTGGAAAGCTGATACTAAAGGACCAACTGACTGCGTTATGGCATTGTGGTTCTGTGAGATCAGAGCCAAAGAATTAATTCAACAAAGTAATTTTAGAACGGCTCATGCTAATAACAGATGGGCAACAAGAAGAAACGTTGCTATGCAAGGTGTTGTAAATCTTGATGAAATGGCAATGGAAACATTGTCAGGTCTATACTAGGAAATTAAATGGCATTATCAACCGAGCAAGTTACCAATAAGGTATTAGCTCTTACACGTCGCTACGCAGAACGTGACTTCAGAATGGCAGACATTACTGCTGTTCGTCGTGGCAACATGGAGTCTGTATACCCAGATATGTTCCCAGAGGGCATGTCTCGCCCAATGATTGCTAACTTTGTTGATGTTGCTGCTCGCGACATTGCTGAAGTACTTGCTCCACTTCCTTCATTTAACTGCTCAACTGCAAACATTAACTCTGATAAGGCAAAGAAGTTTGCTGACAAGCGAACCATTATTGCCAATAACTACATTGAGTTTTCTAATCTTCAGACTCAAATGTATACAGGTGCAGACTGGTATCTAACCTACGGTTTCTTGCCAATCTTTGTTGATGCTAACTTTGATGCAAAGATGCCACATATTCGTGTGGAAAATCCAATGGGTTCATACCCAGAGTTTGATCGTTTTGGTCGTTGTGTATCTTTTACCAAGAAATACATTAAGACAATTCGTGAACTAATTGTTGATTTCCCTGAATACGAACGTGCAATTCTTGGCGATCTTGGTCGCAATATGGCTGATCTTGACACCAACATGGAATTAATGCGCTATGAAGACGCAGATCAAGTTCTTTTATTCTTGCCACAACGCGGTAATTTAATTCTTCGTAAGGCTAAAAATCCAATTGGAATGCTTTCAGTTGTAGTTGCTCGTCGTCCAGGACTTGATCTAGATGACCCACGTGGTCAGTTTGATGACGTACTATGGGCGCAGATTGCACGTGCTCGCTTTAGCATGTTGGCTATGGAAGCTGCAGAAAAATCTGTACAAGCTCCATTGGTTTTACCTAACGATGTATCTGAATTTGCTTTTGGTCCTGATTCCGTTATCCGCACAAACAATCCTGCTGGTGTACGTCGTGTAGCTCTTGAACTACCTACTGGTGCATTTACTGAACAGCAATTGCTTGAGCAAGAAATGCGAATGGGTGCTCGTTACCCAGAGGGAAGATCAGGTAACATTGATGCGTCTATTATCACTGGTTCGGGAGTTCAAGCACTTCTTGGTGGTTTTGATTCACAGGTAAAAGCTGGTCAGCAAATTCTTGCTGAAACATTCCAAAAGGTTATGGAACTTTGTTTTCACATTGACCAGACTTTGTTTAATCAAGAAAAGATGATGGCTGGTGTTTATCAAGGCGCACCATACGAAATTACTTACTTGCCATCTAAGGACATTAAAAACGACTATAGCATTCAAGTTCGCTATGGTGTTATGGCTGGACTAGATCCATCACGTGCTCTTATCTTCTCGTTGCAAGCTTTGCAAGCTGGTCTGTTGTCACGTGAATTTGTAATGAGTGAACTTCCTTGGAGTATGAACGTTGGACTGGAAAAAGACCGTATTGATGTTGAGCGAATGCGTGATGCTCTTGCTGGTTCTATAGGAGCCTTAACTCAAGCAATTCCACAGATGGCAGCCAATGGATCCGACCCTTCAGAGATCATTGAAAAAATTGCTACGGTAATTGACATGAAAAAGAAGGGTACTGCAATTGAAGATGCAGTAATTGAGATTTTCAAAAAAGAAGAAGCTGAAGTAGAAGAAGCTCCAGGAATGCCTGAACAACCTGAAGCTCCTGAAGAAATGCAACAAGGTGCTCCGTCTCAACCTGCACCTGCAGGACCAGAGGGTCAGCCAGCAGGACCACCACCAGATGTTGCTAGTATTCTAGCTCGTCTGGGTGGCGGGGCATGACAGACGAAGAACGTTTAGTATTATTTAGAAATAAGTTAAAAGATCTACTTGATGAGTATGGTAAAACATTTCATCAAGATGGTGCATTTTGCACTACGTATTTTGTTACCGCAGAATTTTTTGACGGTGATGGTCAATGGTGGGCAAGCACAATATTTGATGACAAGTCACCAATATGGCATGTAACTGGATTAATTCAACATGCATTAGAAAATGATTTTGTTGAAGAAGAAGAAGAGGATTAGTTATGGCACAGCAAGGTGGTAAGCGACCAGTTCGCACCAAGACTCAAGCTAAGCCAGTATCTGGACCAGGTGCTTTGTCACAGCGTACTGATATGGTTGCTAGTGATCCAAATGTTTACGGTGATCGTAAGGCTACTCAAGAATTAATGTCTGCTGCTCCTATGGCTAAGGCTCGACCAGTTCCTGCACCAGCACCAATTACTTCACTATTTTCTCCTACTGAACGACCTAGCGAACCAATTACAACTGGTAATCCAATGGGTCCTGGTGCTGGACCAGAAGTTCTTAATCTTCCTGCTCGTACTTTTAGTGCAACACAAACATTAAGCAAGCTTGCACAAAACGATCCAACTGGTCAGATTGAAATGATTCTTAACGATCTTAATGCAAGAGGCGTTGTATAGTGACTGTTGGACCATTTGATCAGCAGCAAAGTAGATTTGCTCAAGAGAGTCCATTTGGTGGACCACCAATAAGCGATCCTAGTGCTGCTGTAAAACGATCACTAAAGCCTAGTGTTGGAGAAATTAGTCCTGCACTTTATGCTGCTGGTGCTCGCACAAATTTAACTCGTGAAGAACGTAACCTTATTGAGAACTGGGCTGAAGTTAAAGGTACTCACGAAAAGCTAATGGCTATGGATAACAAAAAAGCTGCTGAAGCTTTTAATAAAATGGATCCAGAGTGGCAAGCAATTCTTGAAGGATACTACAAAGTTGACTACGCCAATAAGCCAAACCGTAACATGCTTATTGAAGATCCAGCTAAAAGAAAAATTCTTGGTTTAGATAATGGTATAACCATTGGAGATTATCTTAAGTCTCCATTTCGACTTTTCTTTGCAGCATCAGAGCAATACTATGATTTGTATAATACTCCATATCGAATGGCTCAAGAAACTGTTATTAATCGCGAAAGTTTTTGGACTCGTTCTAATTTTGAAACTTCTTTTGATGGTGATTTTAACTACGATAATAATGAAGCAGAAAAACTAGTTAATAAACATGGCAAAGAGTTAAGCTTTGTTGCCATGCATTTACTTGCAGGTGCAACACCTGGTGAAATTATTGATGCTTGGGGTCCAAACGATGGAGCTATGCTTGAAGCAGTTAGCAAAGTATTTAATGAACCAGACACCATTACAAGTGTTATGGATGAATTTGATCGCGCACGTTTGTCTCCTGGTCGGAACGTTGCTCGTTGGATAAACAAGTCACTAGGTATTGAAGCGGAAGAAAATCAAACTTTATTTAAAGTTGGTTCTGGTGCTATTGATTTAGCATTTCAAATTTTTGGTGATCCACTAACATATGTAACTGGTGGACTTAATAATCTTGGTAAAGCGCAAAAGTTAACTCAAGCATTAAAGACTAGTCGCAATGTTGTTGAGCATTTTGCTGATCCAGCTGTTGTAAAATACTTTAAAGGTTATGGCGAAAAAATTGGCGAGTACGCCAAGGCAATGGATGCTAAAGACGCAAAGACTGCTGCTAAATTAAAAGATCAAATTTCTAGGCGTTATGCACTGCATGGCACAGATGAAGAAATTGATTTATGGGCTAGAAAAGGAGTAGTTGATTATGACTCCTTTAAGGGTCAATTTACAAATGAAGATCCCCAAAACTTTGAAAGATTAATTTCTGGAAAAGTTGCTGGAACTTCATTTTCTAAAGAAGCTGCAGCTGTAGCTCGTCCAGGTCGAGAACTTACATTACGTGCAAAAGAAAAAGTACGAGAAGTTTTTGTTGGAAAACCTAATTGGGATAAATTGGACGAAGCTTCAACTCAAAAGTTGCTTGACGATTTATCAACTGGAAATATTACTGAAGTTGAAAAAGTAATTCAAGAAACTGCTGGTAAAGGCATTAACAAAGTACGTCAGCAAATTAGTTACCAATTATCGCTACATCCTGGTAGCAAAGGTGTTTTTGTTTCTGACGATCGAGTAATAGATACCCTTGATATTGTTAGGCAACAAGCTAACTTAGCTTTTAAAGATAAAACACTTGCTCATCTTTTTGCTGAACACTTTAGAACTTCTACTCAAAAAGAAAGAATTTTTCTAAAAAGAAATCTTGATGAATTAATTTTGCGTAGTGCTGGTGTACATGGTTTGCCTGGCGGTAAAGAATTTATTAAAAAGCAACTTGATTTTCACTACGGTAAAGACTTTACTTACACTGCTGCTGATAAACTTGAAGCTCCAAATCAATGGGGTGTAACAAATTTATCAACTGATGTCTTAGGTCCTTTGGGTCCTAGCCAAATGAAAGATATGATTGGTTCTCTTGATTACCGCAGAATTTCTGAATTTGTTGCTTCACAACAGATTCGTTTAAAGAAAGAACTTAACGTAGCTAGTGCTTCTAGAATTATTGGTGGAGTTTATAACAGTAAGGTAACTGGCGACCTAATTGATCACTGGAGCCTTTTAACTCTTTATCCACAACTTGGTGTACGAACTGCTGTTGATGAAGGCTTCTTCTTTGCATTAACTGCAAAACTAGGAATGATTCACGAGTTTGCTCGCGCCCAAAAGTATGGCAATATATTTACTGCATACACTGGAGCTAAAGAGGGAACTGGTGCAGTAAAAAACATTTTTCAAATTGCTGCTACTAAGTTAACTGGTAAAGATGTTGGTGCTATAAGAACTATTGATCAAGCAACACGCGATGCCGTCTTTTTAGATAAGCAAATAAACTTTGCTGATTATGAAAATGCATTTGAAGCTGAACGAGCAGCACGTAAAGAATTATTTACAATAGCTTTAAATAGTAAGTACGGATCAAAACTTACGCCTACTGAACGTGAATACTTGTTAGATCTTGCACTTTACAATCCTGGAGCAATGGCTGACTCAAGTGCAATAAAAATTATTGATGCATCAATGAATCGCCAAAATGTTCGTGGAGATAATCGAGTAATTTCAAAAAGCAATAATGATAAGTCTTTAGAAGAAATGAATGCTGCTGCTACTGGCAAGTATGATATTCTCAGACTAAAAGATTTATCTGAAGCTGAACTTGACACAATCATGTTCAATAACTTTATTACAGGTTTTATTCAAGATGGTTTTAAATTTGGTGGTAAGACAGTTGCTGAAGCTGATCCAGCAAGATTGTTTATTGCTAACAACGGTTTAAGAACTGCAGAGGATTTTGAAAATGCCGTTAATCAATTCTTAAAAGGAATTGGTTTTGAATTTAATGGCAAAATCTGGCAAGTCAATAACAAGAAGGTTGGAGACGTAAAGAAGTTTCTTGAATCCTCAACTCACTTTGAAAAGTTTGATGGACTTCCAGATGTAGAAAAAGCAAGAGGATTTATTACAGATCTTTACACCGATCTTTATGTTCGTTTTCATGGCGATAGAAATAACTTTAATGAAGAATTGCTTAAGGTATTCCAACCGTTTATTAATGGTTATGTAAAAGATCACAGACAAATTCTTAAACAAATGGATAAGAATAATGACTTTACGCATCCAAGTGGCAATATTAAAATTCCAAGTTACTCAAGTCTTGTCAAAAATAATCGACCTAAAGAAGAAATTATTTCTGATTTAGATTTTGAATACGGTCTTGAAGCTAACTACCGTAAATACGGTGATCGCATGTATGAAATGATGAGTCGTGCAAGTGATGACTTATACCGTAACGCTTCTGTCCAAGCTCACTACATGGTATTCCGTAAAGAGCAATCCGTAAGCGAAGGTTTGTACGCAGCAAAAATAACTAAAGATTTAATTGCTCAGGGCATGGATCCAAAAAAGGCTAAGAAGCAAGGTTACGAAGTTGCTACTAGGTTTTACACTGACCGAGCAATGACTCGTGCAACTAATCAAGTTCTTAAGTATGCTGATAATCCAGAAATCAGAAGTGTTTTTGCTTACAACGTACGAACAGTTGGTCGTTTTTATCGTGCTGTAGAAGATTTTCATCGTCGTTTATTTAGACTAGTTAAAGAAAACAAGCTAGATACAATTTACCGTATGCGTTTATTGTCTACTGGACTTAATGCTTTTGGTGATGTTCACGAAGATCAAAATGGCGAAAAATATGCTGTGCTTCCAATGGATGATGTTATTTATGGTGCAGTAGATGGAACTCTTCGCATGTTAACTGATGGTAAAGTAGGTGTTGGTCAACCATTATTTAATGACATTACCTTTAATATAACTGCAATGAATCCATCATTCCAAACTGATGCTGGTGTTCCGTATCTTTCTGGTCCTGCTGGTTCTCTTTCTGTACTAGCTGTTAAGTCTTTGCTTGGAAAGTTTGATGGTCTTGCTAACACTGCTGAAGATTTAGATCAGTGGACACTAGGAACAATGGGTGACAACGTAACTGTTCGTAGTGCAATTGTTCCAAAGTTTGTTAATAATATTTGGAAGATGCTTTCTCCAGATGAACGTGATCAGCAAGAAGTTTCTGCTTATGTTCAGGCACTTGCTTACAATCAAGCAAATGGTTATGGAATTGATCCGCTTGAATATGCAAATGATAAAGCAGGTTTAGACGAAGCAAAGCGTAAGTATCTTGCTGACGTTAAAATTTCTGCACACAATATCATTGTTACTCGTGCATTGCTTGGCATGATTCTTCCAATGTCTGTCCAAACTAAAGATACAAAAGATTTGCCAGAGTACCTAAAGGAAAATGGCGTAGTTAGCATGAAGGCAAGCTTCTACGAATTACTTGATGAAATTAAACTTAAGTATCCAGACGTAGAAGATCCTTACGAACTTGCCTATGCAACTTGGGCTGGTGAAAATCCTGGCAAGGTTGTTTATCTTGTTTCCACTAATCAAGAAGGCGTTAAGCCTCTTGTTAAGTACTCTAATGAAATGCAAGACTGGGCTATTACTAATAAGAATGACATTGAAAAGTATGGCAATGGTGCTTTACTTTTTGCTCCAAATACTGGAGAATTTTCTCCTGGTGCATACAAGTGGGCAGTAGCTGCTGGTCTTGTAAATAAAATTCCAGGTGACAAGAGTGTATCTCAATACATTGAGGATTACTACGAAAGTGTAATGCTTCAAGAACACGCTAATGATTACTATAACATTGGTGAAAGAGAAGAAGAAGACCTTCGCAACATTCCGTTTACAAATACACAATTACGTAGGGCAGCATTAGATGCTTATACAAAATTACGTGAACAAAAAATGCTTGGTGTACCTGGTTTAGATGATTACATTAAAGGCGATGTAGCTAATTCAGATGCTTCTAATTTTGTTCAATCTGCTTATAACTACGCCAACTCTGAAGGTTCTGCGGTTAAACCAGAAACAAGAGATAAAATTAATCAGGCATATCAAATATTTAATGAGTTTATGGAGTATGCAAATTACATTAATACTCTAGATCCTTCTGGCGCATCAGATCTAAAAAGAATCGAAAAAGAAAAAGCTAAAGCAAAAATTCAAGAACTTGTTAATTCCGATACAACAAAAGTTCTTGAGCAGTACTACAAGTATGGATTATTAAAACTAATGAATGCTAAGTCTCGCGATGCACAACCAGGAATTTCAAGAAATGTTGTTAAGAAAGTGGTAAATTAAATGGCTCCAGTATATCCTCCAGGTTGGCAAGGACCAGGCAAGCCACTTAAACCAAATGAAATTACTTCTGAAAATAATTTTACCACTTGGGGCAAGGGTGCTGGTACAGTAAATCAGCCAATTAAAATTAACTACACTCCAGCAGGTAATCCTTTTGGTCCAGGAGGATTTTCTTGGAACCCAGATCTTCGTGGTTACCAATGGAATCAACAAGCAGAAGTTCCAATTGCAATTGCACTCATTGGTGATGCAACTGGAAAGTATTTACCAAATACAATTACAACTCTTGGTGCTGCTCCTGGTTCTCCTATTTCTATAGATGAAGCAAAAAATACTATTATTGCAAAGGCTCAAGCAAAGCCTGGTGGTATTGCTGAATTAAAAAAACAGTTTGATGCAAAAGAATATTACGTTAATGCTATAAAAGGAAAAGATTCTATTGCTTTAGGCGATGCTCCTGATCCATATTTTTATGATGCACTAGAAACTGCTCTTACTTACGCAACAATGTATAACATTGAGCAAGCTGCAGGACAGGGTAACGTTACAAATCCTAAAATTTTGTCGTTTGAAGCATTTCTTTTACAAGCACCAAAGAGTGGAATGTATAGTTCTACATCATTTGGTGGTGGTAGTGGTGGTAGACAAACTACTATTACTCATCAAAAGTTTAAGCCAGAAGATTTTGATGTAGCGATTGATCAGTTATTTCAGCAAACTGTTGGTCGTGGTGCGACTGAAGAAGAATTAAATGAGTTTGTTTCTAAACTTCAAGCTTATGAAAATAAAAATCCAGAAAAATCAGTAAGTATTAAATCTGGCGATACTACAAGAATTACTCGAAGTGGTGGAGTAAGTGGAGATATTATTCAGTCAATGATGCGTGATGAAGCATTGGCTAATCCAGAAGCCGAACAGTACAACAAAGCTACAAAATATCTTAGTTACTTTATGGAAGCTTTAGATAATCCGATTGAATTAGGTTAACATGGCAGACAAAATTAGTATTTTTGAAACTACGACTAGTACAACAGACGGTAAGCCAACAAAAATTAAATCACCGCGACCTAAGCCTGGTAAAGCATGGAAAAAACAAGGCAATTATTATATAAAGCCAGCCAAACCTAAATTAGCAAATGGCAAAACTGATACAAATGTAGCTTGGGATGATAATAAAGGTTGGATTACAGCTGCTAGTCAAGCAACTGCATGGGACATTCCCCTTGCAATTATTAAATCTGATCCTAAACTTGAAGCACTTTTTAATGAAGCTTGGGCTGCACAAAAAGATGGTCGAGAATGGACTCAAGAAACATTTACAACCAAGCTTAAAGCACTTGACTGGTATAAAACTAAGAGCGAAGCGCAACGTAAATACTATACTTTATCTAAAGATCCTGCTCAAGCAGCAGAGTTTGCTGCACAAATAGCTGCAAATAAAGCTACTGTTCAAGATGTTGCTGGATTACTTGGTGCTACATTAACTGACGAACAAGCAGAGATGGTTGCTAAAACCAATCTGCAAAATGGTTTTAATGAATCAGAGTTAAAGAACTTTTTATCTGGTTACATCACATTTATTGGTCAAACTGATGAAGAAAAAATTGGTTCTTTATATGGTGTTGCTGGTGATGCGGAAGATAGTATTCGTCAATGGGCTAAAAAGAATAACGTACAAGTAACTGAAGACTGGATATTAAATCAAGTGCGTGGTGTAGCTGCAGGAAACTTTACTGTAGATAAAGCAAAAGATTACGTTACAAATATTGCTAAGCAACAGTATTCTGCATGGTCAGATAAGTTAGATGCATTTAATAGCGTTGAAGATCTAGCTGCTGGCTATCGCCAACTTGTTGCAAAAGAATTTGGTGAAGAATTTGACAACGTTGGACTTGATAACGAGTTTGTTAATAGTGCAATGCTTGCTACAGATGATAAGGGTAGACCAATTACTAATCAATCATTGTTAAAAACAATGCGTAAAAGTGATGCATGGGTAGATGTTCCAAAGAACAAAGAAAAGGTTTACTCTTTGGCAAATGATGTTCTAACTAGATTTGGAATACGATAATGGCAGAAGAATTATCTGGATGGGAAATCCTGCGACAGTTATTTCGTGATAGTGGTTTACCAGAACTTGCTGATGTAATTACTGAAATTGCACAGGAAGAAGGCGTAGATGCTGGAAGTATTATTACCGAAAAGCTTCGCCAGACTGATACATACAAGCAAAGATTTAAGGGTAATACAGATCGCCTAGCTGCTGGTAAGTCTGTTCTTAGCGAAGGTGAATACCTTTTTCAAGAACGTCAGTATACAGAAACCATGAAAGCATACCAAGCTGGTGGCTTGGCTACACGCGATAACTTTGCATCGTTAATTGCTAACGATGTATCTATTAAAGAAGTTCAGGATCGTTTTGCAAATGCCTATACAAGAGTAAGAAATGCAGTTGATTCTAATGATGCACCACTTGTTAATGAGTTGCGAAAACTTTATCCAGGTATTAGCGATAACGAAATTGCTAATAGTTTAGTTCTTGGTAATGAGGGTGCTAACTACTTAAAGAGTAAACTTGATATTGCAGACATTAAAGCAGCTGAAACTGAAACTGGTGTTAAGTCTATTCTTGGTGCAAACTTTCTTGGAAGTCAAGGTATTGGTCGCGCTGAAGCAAGAATTGGACTATCTAAAACTGCAGAACAAAAAACTGGTTACGAACAAGCATCTCGTATGTTTGGTGAAACTAGTACTGAAGGTTTGCAACAAGAACTTGAGCAAGAAAACCTTCTTGGTCAAACTAGCAAGCGTACAAAGCGTTTAGCTTCACAAGCTCGTGCACAATTTGCTGGAAGCAGTGGTATTACTTCTGGTTCGCTAGGCAAAAAGAAACAAATATAAAGCTCTCGTTGGATCGACCAGCCCCAACGATGTAACAGACTGGTAGTGGAAGCCAAGTTATATTCCCCGTATAACTTTGTGGTCTGCGCTCAACTAATGAATAAGGGAGATAGTTACGATGAGTAACAACAATGAATGGTACGAAGACGACGATGACTTCTTTGAAGAAGATGATCAGACTAGTGGATTACAGAATCTACGTAAAGCTGATCGCGCTAAGTCAAAGCGTATCAAGGAACTAGAAGCTGAACTAGAAGGTTTACGTAACTTCCAGCGTCAGTCTGTTGTCAGTTCCGTTCTAAATGAAAGAGGAGTTAATCCTAAGGTTGCTACATTTATTCCATCAGATGTTGCTAGTGACGCAGAGTTAATTAGTAAATGGTTAGATGAAAATGGAGAACTCTTTGGTGTTCAGCCTCAAGTACAGCAGCAAATGATAGATCAAGAAAATCTATCTGCACTGCAACAGATTGATGCTGTAACAAATTCAGCTCTTTCTCCTGACGATGTTAATGATATTTTTTCACGCATTAACAACGCTCAGAGTGCCGATGAATTAATGGAAATGATTTACGGCGCAGATTCGTAATAATCAACCAACCCTAAAGGAAAACTAAAATGGCTTTTACAGGTCTATCGGGTGGTTCTGCTGGTACTAATGGTGGTCTTGGTGGTGGCGCATACGCTTCCGCTAACAACGTTGGTGCCTTCACCCCATCAAACGGTGCTGGTCTAGTTCAGAAGGCGTACGATCGTCTTATTGAATTTGAACTACGCTCAACCCCATTGCTACGTTCAGTAGCAGACAAGAAACCAGCTCGTCAGAGCATGCCAGGTTCTTCTGTAGCTCTACAGATCTACAATGACTTGGCAAAGGCTACTTCAGAACTATCTGAAGAAGTCGATCCATCTGCAGTAGCACTTGGTACTCCAGATATCGTTACCATTACCCTAAAGGAATACGGTAACGCTACTCTAGTAACCAAGAAGCTTGGTCTTATGTCTCTTGCAGACGTAGATCCAGCTGTTGCTAACATCATTGCATACAACATGGCTGATAGCATTGATGATCTAGCACAGACTGCACTGCTTACAGGTACTAACGTACTGTACAGTGGAGATGCTACTGCTACTAACGAAGTTACTGCAGCAGATACTATGTCTGCAGCTGAAATTCGTAAGGCTGTAGCTAAGTTGCGTAGCAACAAGGCTAATGGTCGTAAGGGTTCACTATACTGGTGTGGTATTCACCCAGAAGTTTCCCACGACCTTCGTGCTCAAACTGGTGCTGCTTCGTGGCGTAACCCACACGAGTACCAGAGCAACGATGCAATCTGGGCTGGCGAAATTGGTCAGTTTGAAGGTGCATACTTTATTGAGTCTCCTCGTCTGTACACTGCTACAGATGGCGACACCTCTGCAAAGGTATACCGCACCTTTATCTGTGGACAGCAAGCACTTGCTGAAGCAGTAGCAGAAGAGCCACACGTAGTTGTTGGTCCAGTTGTTGACCGCTTGATGCGTCACCGTCCAATTGGATGGTACGGCGTTCTTGGTCACGCTGTATACCGCAACGAAGCTCTATACCGCATCGAGTCTGGTTCTAGCATCGCTAGCTAATCAGTCTCTAACTTCATCCCCACCTTCGGGTGGGGGTGTTGTTAGGTACTGAAAGGGATTAAATGTCTTACCTATTTGTACCACCAATAGTCGATGAAGGACCTATGGGTGGAAACTGGTTATTTGCTCGCTATACACGTAGACAAGGTGTAACTGTTTACCGTGTTGATGGTGAGTTTTATGAGGATCGTTTTCCATCACAAGATGATCTTGCTGATGCTGACTTAATTTATCTTGGAGGACATGAGTATGTTGTCACTGAAGATGAAAAGAATGCCCTTGAAGCGGTTGGCTATGAGGTGTTTGTCTTATGACACTAATAGAATTATTGACAGTTGTATCATTAAGTATAGGTATCCTGACCGTACTAGTTAAATGGTTTGTAGTTAATCCACTTAAGCATTTTATTAAAGAACAAACATATCCTATTCAACCTACCGCTAATGGTGGTAGGTCTCTTCCAGACATAGCTCGTGCAGTTGACAGGATTGAAAAGCGTTTAGATGAGCATATTAATTTACATCTTAAGGATGAAGTATGAGTGGTAAGTACAACATTGTAGCTGAGCAAGGTGCAACGTTTAATTTAAACTTTCGTGTTGAGACAGATGGTACTCCATGGGATTTATCAAGCTACACCTTTGCCATGCAAGTTCGCCGTTCTGCATCCTCAAGTACAACTTTACTTAACATTACTTCAGCAACTATGACATCTGCAGGTCATGTTTCTGTAACAGTTTCTGCTGCTACTATGGCTAATATACCTGCTGGTCGTTGGGTATATGACATTGAACTTACTTCACTTGGTGATGAAGTTACACGTATCTTGGAGGGTCGCTTTATTGTAACAGCAGAGGTGACACAGTAATGCCAGACTACACAGTCATTATTGAAGAAGAAGTTACCGCTACTACTGTTACTATTGAAGAGACTGTTACTGACATTATCCTTGGTGAAGAAGTTACACAGGAAACTGTAGTCATTGTTGACAATGCTCAAGGTCCACAAGGAACTCAAGGACCAGCTGGACCTACTGGTCCACAGGGTCCACAAGGCGTACAAGGTCCGACTGGAGAAACTGGACCTCAAGGAATCCAAGGCGTTAAGGGTGACACGGGTGACGCAGGACCACAAGGTATACAAGGTCCTCAAGGAGACACAGGGGCAACAGGAGCGACTGGAGCAACAGGAGCGACTGGACCGCAGGGTCCCCAGGGTGAACAAGGCATCCAAGGTATACAGGGCTTACAAGGCGATACAGGACCTCAGGGACCTATTGGAGAGACAGGACTTCAAGGACCTAAGGGAGACACTGGAGATACAGGTCCCCAAGGTATACAAGGAGAGACTGGTCTACAAGGACCACAGGGAATCCAGGGTGATACTGGTCCTCAAGGTATTCAGGGTGAGACAGGTCCACAGGGACCTCAAGGTATTCAAGGTATCCAAGGTGAAGTAGGACCACAAGGTCCTCAGGGAGATACTGGTTTAACTGGACCAGAAGGACCTCAAGGTCCTCAGGGCATCCAAGGTATTCAAGGTGATACTGGACCTGAAGGTCCTCAAGGACCGCAAGGTATTCAGGGTATTCAAGGAATACAGGGAGAAGTTGGACCTCAGGGTCCACAGGGTATACAGGGAGAAACTGGTGATACTACATTTTACTACCAAGCATCTCCTCCTACAAGTGGAACTGTATCTAATGGTACTGTTTGGGTTGATAGTGACTCTGATGTTCCAACCGCTGGAGAAACCACAGCATTTAGACTTTATCAATCTTCAGCGCAATCTATTGCAACAGCAACTAACACCGCACTTCTTTTTGACTCTGAAGATTTAGACACAGATAACGGTCATTCAGTTGCAACAGATACAAGTCGCTATACCGCAACAGTAGCAGGGTGGTATTTTGTTTCTGGTACTGTGCAATTTGCCTTCAATGCTACTGGCAACCGACTTGCAACCATTCAGAAGAATGGAACAACCAGTATTAACCAAACAGGTAGGTCCTCATCTTCCAGTTCAAACACAATGGGATTACAAGTTAACGGGCTAGTTTACTTAAACGGAACTACAGATTATGTAGAACTTATTACATGGCAAAATTCAGGAGTAAGTTTGAATACCTTAACAGCAAACCCTAGTTATTTTGAAGGATTTTGGGTGAGGTCATAATGGCTAAGAAAACATATGTTACGCCAGATGCTGGTGCTACTTGGGTGCAAGTTGCTAGTGAAACTACTGACTTAAGTGCTTATGTAGAAAAAACTGGCGATACTATGACAGGTGATTTAACTACTTCTGGCATAATTCGTGCAGACTCTGATGGTCCTGACGGTGGAATGGTAATGCGCCGTTGGACTGGTGGTAGTACCTATACAAGTCTTGCCACTAACGGAATGACTGGCAATGAGTACCTTATGATTTCTGGTACTGGTGGAACATATGTCAGTGCTAGTGCTGGTGGAGATGTATACATTAGACCTAACGCTAATACTTCTGGCTATCAACTTAAAGTTGATGCTGCTGGAGCGCATACTTTAGGGGGTGCGCTTGACTTAAGTTCTACCCTTAACGCTGGGGCTGTGCTTGCTGGTGGCTCGCTTGGAAGTGCAGGAAAAGTATCTGGTTCTTTAGCAAACCAAGGTTTAGGATTTTTTAGCACTTCTAGTTTTTCAACTGCTACGGCTTCGGGCGGTATTGCTCTTTACGCTCAACGACTTCAAGACGGTGGGGTTTTAGCCCTTGTCTCTGGAACTAGCACAGAGGGTACTATTTCAATTTCTGGAACAACCACTACTTATGGAAGTTTTTGTGGAGCGCACTGGTCACAGTTTAAGGGAATTACTAGACCAGATATTCTTCCTGGAACTGTAGTTGAAACCATTGATGAAATGTGTGAGTGGTGGGATGAAGAAGGTGTTCTTCAACCTAATGACCAACTTGCAAAAGTTAAAGTAAGTGACACACCAGAATCAAAAGCGGTATACGGAGTATTCCAACGCTATGACGATGAAGAAGGTGGAGTCAACGATATAATGGTTGCCTCCATTGGTGCTTGGCTATGTCGCATACAGGCTGGTGAAATCATAGAGGTAGGGGATTTACTAGACTCTGCTGGTAATGGTTGTGCCAAGGTTCAGAGCGATGACATTATGCGCTCACGTACCATTGCTAAAGTAACTTCAACAATACCTTATGCAACTTATGAAGATGGTTCATTTGTTGTACCAGTAACACTACATTGCGGATAGGAAAATAATGGCTTGTAGAACAGGGTGCCCAACACAGGACTGTGAGAGTTACGCAGACTGCTGCAAGGGTGTAAGTATAAATAAAAGTAGTCTGAGAGTTAACTAATGGCTTGTAGAACTGGATGTTCCACTCAAGATCATGACTCTTGGGGAGATTGCTTAAGAGCTTCTAACATACAGATGTCAACTGGTGATGCTAATGGTGAGTTAGTTGATAACGGTTGGACTAATAAAAAATGGGACAACGAATTAAAAGCTTACCGTGATGCTCGTGCTCAGGGTATACAACCAGATGGAACTTCTACTGCTCAAATTCAAAAAGCAATAGATGTAAGCAATAAGACAGGACACGCATATGGCTCAGCCCTCTAAGAAACCAGCAATAGGTAAGAAGAAACCAAAAGTTAATGCCAAAGCGTTAACGGCAACACGTAAGTCAGACAAGTTAACTAATCCTAAGTCTCCAAGAAATCTTCGTGATATTAAAATCACCAAAGAACGCTTAGCGTACGAAAAGGGATTTAACGATGCTATGAAAAAGAAGAATAGCAAAAAGATTTTAGGTGGAGGTACATACTAATGTGCGCTACCTGTGGATGTAACCACATCAACTACCAACATGAGATGCCTTCAATGCCAGGTTCGGCTAAAGGTATTGACAAAGTAAATTACAACATGCCAAAGGTACCAGCAGTTCCTGCTATGCCTAAGTCAACCAAGAAAGGTAAGTAATTATGGCAAAGCCAAAGCCTAAGGGCTGGAACTCAATGAGCAAAGCCAAGCAAGAAGCTTGGAAGAAAGCTAACTTTGATAGCTCAACTAAAGTAACTCAAGCACAACTAAATAAACTACGTGCTGAAAAAACTCCTGAAAAAGCTATTGCTAAATATAAGAATGATCCAGCAATGCGTGAAGCACTTAATCGTTTTTATGGTAAAGCTCGTGTAGGTAGTGTAACTGCTACTCCTTCTACTCCTTCTGGTCCTAAAGGTAAAGGTCCAGGCTACACACGTCCAAAGCCACCACAGGGTAAAGGTCCAGGTTATACACGTCCTAAGGGTCCAAATGCTACTACTAAAACTCCAAAGGCTCCAAGTGTTGGAAAGCAGGTAGGTGCTGCTGCAGCTGGCGTAGGTGTTGCTGCTTTAGCTGCTCGTGGTATGACAAAAATGGACAAGAAGGATGTAGCTAATGCTAAGACTGCTGCAGGTAAGCATAGAAAGACTGCATCTGGTCCAAAGCATAAGATGACTGATCGTCCATCTAATAGTGGTAAAGCTGCAATGAAGACAGCAGCTAAGCACAAAGCTACCAGAATGGGTGTAACTAATAAGATGAAGGCACAAGGAACAAAAATTATGTCTTCTGCTGGTAGTCGTTACAATCAAGCACGACGAGGTAAGTAATCATGGTAGCCAAGAAGGATCCACGTCTAGCACGTGCTGGTGTTTCTGGCTACAACAAGCCAAAGCGTACACCTAACCATCCAAAGAAATCACATGTAGTTGTGGCTAAAGTTGGTGATCAGGTTAAGACTATTCGTTTTGGTCAGCAGGGTGTGTCTGGCTCTCCTAAGAAATCAGGAGAGTCAGCATCCTATGCTGCACGTAGACGGTCATTCAAAGCACGTCATGCAAAGAATATTTCAAAAGGTAAACTATCCGCTGCATACTGGGCAGATAAGGTTAAATGGTAATGGCTTATACCAATCCTGCTAAGCGAGAAGCATTAAAGAAAAAGATTATGGCTAGCTCCAAAGGAGGTAAGCCTGGTCAATGGTCTGCTCGTAAAGCACAACTACTAGCACAAGAATATAAAAAAGCTGGTGGTGGTTACTCAGGTCCTAAGACTTCTAAGCAGAAGTCACTATCAAAGTGGACTAAAGAAGAGTGGGGTACTAAGTCAGGTAAGCCAAGTACACAGGGCAAGAAGGCTACTGGTGAACGTTACCTACCTAAGAAAGCCAGAGAAGCACTGAGCAAAGAAGAATACAAAAAGACTTCTGACGCTAAACGCAAAGGCACTAAAGCTGGCAAACAATTTGTTAAACAACCAAAAACTATTGCAAAGAAAACGGCAAGGTATAGATAAATGGCTATTAATACCATGGCAGCAACACCTGAAAATGCGGGTTACTTAGCTGAAATTGGTGAATTTCTTTTTGCAACAGAGACAATTAAAAAAATTTCCAAGGGCGAAGGAACTTGGGGAGATGCTGCACTTGTAGGTGTAACTGCTGCTAGTTTTTTTATTGCTCCTGCTAAAATTATGCAGTTAAGTGGTAAAGCCTTAAATGCTGTAATTAAAACAACAAGTAAAACACTTGCTGATGATGCAGTAAAAAATACAATGTCTGTTGCTGCTAAGCGAGCTGCAGCTAAAACTTTAGATGATGCTCTTACTATAAAGCGTCAAGGCTACATACCTGAAAAACCAACGCAACGTTTTAGTGGAGAGTTTGATCAACCAGTTGAACGTTTAGGTCGTACTGGCATGGGAGAACCTACTCCTCCTTATCAGGTAACAGAACGAACTGTTCCTACTCCAGCAGCTAAGGCTGAAAAAGGAATGGTTGAAAAGAAGTACAGTCGCACTTCGGATGAAGATTATAATTACTATGATCGTGACATAGATCCTTTTCAGGCTGCTGAAGATGCTATTGCAATGCGTGGTGGTAAAAGAGCAGCTAAACCCGTAGAGCCTGTAAGAAAACCTGTAACTGAAGAAGAACTTTTAGCCGAATCTAAATTAAAAGAAATTCAAGGTTCTCAATATTATGATAAAACTAAATTTAGTCAAGATGAAATTGATTATCGGATTTCTCAATTAACTACAGAAGAAACAAAACTTCTTAAGCGTAAGCCAGGGGAATCAGCTAAAAGTCATAAGCAAAGATTAGAAGATTATGTACGTGGTGGAGATATTGAAGATTTAACTCCAGTTCCTTATGCCACAATAGCCATGAGAAAAACTGGTGAATATACTGATGATGAAATTAAAGCATCAGTTGCTGCACTTCGTACATTTAATAAAACTAAAACTGAACTAGATGCTAAAGAAGTAACTTATCTTTATCTTGCTATTAGAAAATTACTTAAAGATGAAAGATTAAAGAAGGGTACAGTTCCTGCCGATATTTTAAAATACTTTAAGACTCATTTTCCAGAACTTAAAAAAGAATTTAGAAGCAAGGTTGTTAATACAGCAGAAGGCAAAGCAATACTCCGCAAGGTTGAAAAAGAAATGCCCGCTAACCCTAAGTCTAAAGATGTCTTACTTAGGTATGAAGAAAGTTTAGCCGACAATGCTAAGCCTGGTGAATTAAAAGCTTTTGTTGATGAAGTAGTAGATGATACACCTATTACAACTACGGCTAAAGGACCTACTCGCACTGGAAGAGCACCAGTAAAATTAAAAACAAAAATACCAGACGATCTTATAAAAAGTTATTCATTTGATGATGATTTAGCTAAGCATAATTTAAAAAGAGCTGCTGCTCTTTTGGCTGAAAAATCAAAGTTAAATGCATTTAATGCAACAAATGCTACTAAATTAAAAACAGCAAAGCCAGAAGAAATCTCAAAAATTAAACAATCAACTGCAAGAAATAAAAAAATCATAGACAGAATTAATGATGAGCTTAGAAGGTCGCGACAGATACTTTCTCGTGAAGAGCAAATAGAAGCACAAAACATTGCTGATGAAGTTACTAAACGTAATCTTGCAAAGCAAAGAACAAAGTCAGAAAAAACTAATTTATCTGAAGCATTTAGTGATAAGCCAACAAAACTAAATCGACCATCAACCGTTCCTGGTAAGGGTGGAGAAACCGCAAAGCTTACAAGGCAAGGAAAGATTGCTAAAGCAAGAGCAGAAGTAGAAAGACTTAGAAAGCAATGGTCAGATACTCCTGCAGCAGATACAGAAGCTAGAAGCAGGATTGCTCAAGAAGCTAAAAAGTTTGCAGACTATATTAAAAAGTTGGAAGGTAAATAATGGCAACATTTGGTCAAATGACTGATGAGGTATCACGTAAGTTAGCAGGTTTTACACTGCGTCAAGATCGTCAGACACATCTTACTGCTGCCGTTAATGCAACGGCAACCAGTATTACTGTTGCTTCTACACAAAATATTTCAAGTGGTGTAATTCAGATTGATGATGAACTTATTTATGTAGACTCGTATGACCGTAACTCTAATGTGCTTAGCATTCCTCCTTACGGTAGAGGGTATAATGGTACATCTGCTGCTACCCATCAGAATGGTGCACGTGTAATTATCTCTCCTACATTCCCTACTGTAGACATTAAGGGAGCAATTAATGAAACTCTTGAAGCTACCTTCCCAGATTTGTACACAATTGCTACACATACATTCTCTTACTCTCCTGCTAAAACTACTTACGCATTACCAAATGAAGTTGAAAACGTTCACTCTGTTTCATTTGAAACTACTGGTCCTTCTAAAGAGTGGTTACCTATTCGGAGTTACAGGGTTGATGCTTCAGCTAATGTTGATACTTTTAATTCTAGAAATAGCATAAGCATTTACTCTGGCGTTGAGCCAGGTCGTACTGTACAAGTTTCTTACAGTGCTGCGCCTACTGTAATGGATACTGATGATGATGATTTTGAAACTGTAACTGGTTTACCATCATCTTGTAAAGATGTAATTGTTCTTGGTGCTTCTGCACGACTAGCTTCGTTTGTAGATCCAGGTCGTTTGACTTTTGGTTCTGCTGAATCTGATCAGCAATCACAGATTGCAGGTCGTGCATATGGTGCAGGTACAAATACTTCTAAGTACCTTCTTGCTCTTTACGAAAAGCGACTTGCAGAAGAAAGCAGAAAACTTAATGATCGTAATCCAATTCGCACTAGATTCACAAGATAGGTAAATCATGGCACGTAATTATTCATCCATTGCTGAACCAAAAACTTTAGCATCAGACGTTACAATTGATGCAACACAGATTACATTAAACAATGTAACTGGTTTACCTAGTCCACCATATGTTCTTGTACTTAATCCAGATACGGCTAGTGAAGAAGCGATACTTGTAACTCTTGATCAATCTGATGTAACCGCACCAACTCTTAAAGTTCAACGTGCAATTGAAGATAATGCTACAGCAAAAGCTCATACATCTGGTCAAACTGTAAAGCACATGATTGTTGGAAGTGACTTGCAATTAGCTCACGATCATATTGACGACTCAAGTTTAGTTCACGGTCTTACTGCTGGTCAGGGTGATGTAGTTGGTACAGCTAAAACACAAACTCTTACTAATAAAACTTTAACTACACCAAGAGTTAATGAAAATGTTAATCTTACTGCAACGTCAACAGAATTAAATAAGCTTGATGGAGCAACTGTAAGCACAGCAGAAATTAATTATCTTAGTGGTGTTACTAGTTCTGTAGTTAGTGTAGATAACACACAAACACTTACGAATAAAACAATTAATCTTGCTAACAATACAGTAACTGGAACAAAGGCACAGTTTAATACAGCAATAAGCGATGCTGACTTTGCTACTATTGCTGGTACTGAAACATTAACCAATAAAACTTTAACAAGTCCTACAATTAATACTCCTACATTTGGTTCTGGTGGTTTGTCTCCAGTCGGTTCTATGACTATGTTTGCTGGTTCGTCTGCACCAAGTGGTTGGTTGCTATGTAATGGTAATGCAGTAAGCAGAACAACATATGCTTCATTGTTTTCAGTAATTGGTATTACTTATGGTAGTGGCGATGGCTCTACTACTTTCAATGTTCCAGACCTATTGGGTCGTGTACCTATGGGTGCAGGTACAGGTACTGGATTAACAGCACGTACTCTTGGTGCTGAAATTGGTAGTGAGTCTACAACTCTTACATCAAGTCATATTCCACAGCATAGTCATACGATTGATCATGGTCACGCAGACAATATCTCCGCAAACCAGGCAGGACATACTCACACTATTGGTTATCAAAGCGATGGAACTAATGACCATGACCACGCTTTAAATTCTGGAACTGTAACACGTGTTGCTGGTCCTTCAGATGGTGGTGCATCAAGTACAGGAACTATTCCTTCTGGCTCTACAGACCCTGCTATTACGATTAGTGGTGGTGTTACTGACCACACTGGTTCATCTGGAAATTATGGAACTGCATCACCAACCGCTGTAACTGCAGTACAACCATCAACTGTTGTTAACTTCATCATCAAGCACTAAGGATACTAAATGCCAACGTATGATATTTCAGAAAGTGTTCCGTATGATATATCGTTACCATTAACCGAAGATACTTTTGAATTAACTGACATTGCTTATGATGTAGTAATTGATGATCTTCCTTTTATTCTTAAAGTTAATAATCAAGATCCTTATGTACGTCAGACAGCTCCATATAAAAAAGAACAGTTTGATAATAGTACTGAGCCAGGTGAGCAGTCACTTACTGGTTGGTGGTTACGATCACAAACCTCATGGCACAACGGTGCTGGCATTATGTTTTATGAACCAGGTATTGACTATCAAAATGTAAGCCATAAATTTAAAGATAGTCGTGGTATTGATATTTGGACTGTTGGTGAAATTAAGTTACTTAATACTGTGTTTCATTCTTATACTGGTGCTAATGGTATTATTGCTACTGCTGATAATGATTACATTATTAATGCAGATAGTGCTGGAAACTTAAAAGTTCTTACACTTAATGGTGATTCTATTGCAACCGTTGATGACAGGACAGCTGATCTTGATGCAGATCATTCTGGAGAAGCATTTAAATCTATTACTTCAGATGGTACTCGTTACTTTGCTGTATGCACCAATGCTATCCATGTTGGTAATATTGATGGCACAGATATTATAGCTGGTGCAAAAGATATTACAATAGCAAGGCACTCAACTGCTGGACTACATTCTATTAAGTATGTTAAAGGTTACTTAATGTTTGGTGAAGCTTGGAAACTTTATTGGGTTCCATTAGCTAATCCATTAGTTAATACTAATCACGATGGTACTGCAAACTTTCCTGCAGGAACGTTAAGTAAGTCTCACGAAAATCCTAGCTTTGTGTGGAATGTTATTGAAGGTGGCAATCGTTTTATTTATGCTGCTGGTTATGCAGGTACTAATTCAGAAATTTGGGCAGTACCTTTTGATGAAACAGACTTAACACCATATCCTCCTGCTGCTATTCAAGTAGCGCAATTGCCTTATGGTGAAAAAGTTAATGCTATGAAGTTCTATTTAGGATACATGGCTATTGGAACCAATAAAGGTATACGTATTGCTCAGGTTGCAGAGAATGGTTCATTGGTTCTTGGTCCATTGTTATTTGAATGTGATACTAATGTTACTTATTCTAACACTATTCCTGGGGTAACTGGGTTTACGGCTAATGATAATTACATTTATGCATCGACAACTGTAATGGGAACTTACACCAATCCATCAACATTAGTAACAACTGATGTTGCCAATGCAGTTTTAGTTCGTATTGATTTATCTTCACAGTTTGAAGATGGAACATTTGCTTATGCATATGATTTGCAATATGAATCGGATCAAGACTCTTATGGTACTGGAGTTCTATATGCAGATGATCGTTTACATATTATAGTTAACGAAGGTGCTGAAGCTGGAGAAATAAAAACAGAAAAGCTTTCTCAGAAACGTTCAAGTGGCTGGCTAGAAACAGGTAGAATTCGTTACGGTATTATTGAGCCTAAGTTCTTTAGGTACATTAACGTTCAATGTAGTACTGGTCAAGGTGATACTATTACTGTTTACACTATTGATGAAAATGGTATTGAAAATTCTTTGTCAATTCTTTCTGCAGGTTTAAGTAATCAAGATATACTTATTTCTACGCTACCTAATAAACAAGAATATGTTTCATTTAAGTTTGTACTTAATAACTCAACTGAAGATCAAAACGTTCCAAAGCTAGAAGCTTATCAAGTTAAAGCTACACCAGCGCAGCGTCGTCAACGTTTGTATCAATATCCATTGTCTTGTTTTGATAATGAAATGGATAAATACAATTCTGTATTTGGTTACAGTGGTAGAGCTATGGAATATTTAACACGAATAGAATCTATTGAAGCAACAGGAAAGTTTGTTAATGTTAAAGACTTTCGCACAGGTGAAGAGTATCAAGGTGTAATTGAAGAGATTACATTTACAAATGAATCTTCTCCAGACAAAGATAGTAGTGGCTTTGGTGGAGTATTAAAGATAACAGTTAGGGAATTATAATGAATAATTTTGGTACATGGTTAGCTAATAGTCCTATTGCTTCTGCAATAAAGATTGGATTAGCTGCTGCTCTTGGTTGGTTTGTAGCTAACCCTGATGTACTTAATGTACATCCTGCACTTGCAATTGCTATTACTGCTGGATTACCCGTTATAATCAACTGGTTAAATCCAGATGATTTACGTTACGGTAACCATGGAGATTTAGATTAATGTATCCACTTAAAGAATGGAAGACTACATTTAAGTACGGTGCTAAGTATAGAAGTGGTGGCATCCACAAAGGCATTGATGGTCGTGCTAAGGTAGGCACGCCAGTATACGCAGCAGTTAGTGGAAAAGTTATACATTCAGGAACACACAGGTTCCTTAGAGGCTGGGGTCGTTCGTTCGGGGTTCACGTAATTGTTGACAACGATAGATTCAAAGATGGTTCAGCAGGATTGTGGGCAGGTTACTGTCACCTATCTAAAGTAAAAGTAAAGCCAGGACAAAAGGTTAAGAAGGGTCAACTTTTAGGTTGGTCTGGAGCAACAGGTAATGTCACTGGTCCACATCTACACTTCCAGATTCTATCTTCCCGTCACTGGAATCCAAGTAAGCACGTTAATCCAGACAAATGGTTGAAGGCATAATGATTGATAAAGTAGTATCTAATAAAGACAAGCAGTCTATTATTTCTGGTAAGGCTGTCTTAATGCGTATAAATGGTAAGACTTCTTGGAAGGGTTCTGCTCGTCAGAAGCGCAACATGTGGGAGACTACCGTACAGGTAGAACTACCAGGTGGTGGACTGCCTAGCGTTATCCGCTTCCGCTTCTGCCGTTACCCAGGAACTGCCAAGGCAGATTACACTGGGCACTTCTCTTATCCAGTACATCCAGGTATGGCAGGTAAGACTATCTGGGTAACACTAGCTCATGGGTTCATCTCAGGTGGCAAGATGCCAGTTGGTCTATTCATTGACCATGATGGTACAGCACCTATCGTACTTGATGGACGACAAATTAAGGCAAATTAAAGTCCTATAAACAGTGGGTAGAATACCCATTGCTGGCTCTCAGAGCCACGTAGAGACACGAAAACCCCTCTGGGGTAGTAAAGTACCAACTTAGTACCTACTACCCTTAGAGGGGTTATTTTTATGTACAAAAACTTGTACAAATTTAGTATTAAATTTAGTATTAAATTTAGTGCTATGTATTACTATGGTAGTCTTCATCTTTTACTGGTGGATTACCACCTAGTATCTTGACCATCTTGTTGACTGCTCTGTTAGCTTCCATCATCACTGCTTTCTGTGACTTGTCAGCATCCATGCGATCTCTTAATTCAGCACCATCTATTTGCTCACCATAAAATAAATGAACTAATGATTTCTCTCTGTCATTTAACTTATCGAAAGCAACTTTGACATCAGAACTAAATGCCATGAAGTCACCTGATTCTGCTAGTGCTTTACTAGTACGACCCATGTTACTTAGTGTGTTATTAAACTTAGTCCAATCATCGCTAAGTACTGCTGGAATCATAAGCTTAATAAACTGTTTGTTATACCAGAAGTTATCTTCTGGATTGTAACCAGACTTATGTGCTTTTTCTTTGATGCAGTAATCTAATGCTGAATTACGTAGTGATCTAGCAAATAGTTTATCTTTATCTTTTTGATCAGGTAAAGCTAACCACTCTTCTACTTTGTTAGGGTGTTCTGCAAACCATAACCATAGTTCTTGTTCAATGTCTTCACGTTCAACCATTGCATACTTACGCTTAAACTCTGCACTAACTTGCTTAACCATTGCATGATACATCTCATAGACGGCTCCATTAGAACTCATAAGTCTTACCCTCAACTACAAATGATCGTCCGTTGATAGGTACAACAACAGGAGTTACGTTACCTCTACGAATGTAAAGAATGGTAAATGCTTGTTGCCAGTTAGCACTACCAGTATTTAGATAAGACGCTTGGCTAAGATCCATAAGGTGTCCGACTTCAACTCCGTAGAGACGACTGTGAATTTTGCCGTTGTAACCTTGGTGCTCATGTTGAATTCCCGCTCTATGTGTATGCCCACAGATAACTGAAGACCCAATTTTGCGAGCAAGAGCCAGAGCTGTCCCGCCAGCTTGCCTTGAGATGTTGCCTTCATCTCCATGTGCCAGTACCCATCCTGGCGCAAACTCCCATAGTTGATTGTGATAGGTAATTTCGTTCTCGCCGTAATGTAAAAGCTTGGAGTATTCCAATTCCCGCAGACTTGCCAAGGCTGGTGCATATCTTTTGACATAGTTCTCAACGCGGTCACCGTGGTTACTCCTCATGGTATGGAAAGGCTTATCGCCTAGTTTGTTTTTAAACTCTTTCATAATTGCAGCAGTACGATCTAGTCCACTCTGAAGTGTACCTTCAAACTCACCAGCTAATCCTTTGTTCCATCTTGATGGTTCAGGACTATCTGCTTCGTCACCAACACAGTATAGTTCATCTGGTTGGTAGTCACCTACAAAGTTTTGCACTGCACGTACTGCTCGTGGATCATGGTAAGGAACTTGCATATCTGGAATCACTATAACTGTTTTCATATTTACCTACTTAGTAGAGTCCCATTTACCATCTATTACTAATAAAGCAATGATGGCATAGTTGAGAATATCAATAAATGTATCTTGAATACTTTCGTTTTCTGGTTCTTTTTCATTTGATAATAGATTGTTTAGTCTTGCTACTTTGTCATGTAGTCTTACACTTAGTCCATTCAACGCACCACCTGGTGCATCTGAAATATTACTTGGTCCATAATCGTTATGCTTCTTAACCATTAGGTCAATAGCTTTGCGAGCTATGATCGCAGCTTCAAAATCTAATGGTCGTTTCATTTTAGTACTGGTCGTTTTAATGTAAGCGTCAATCCGTTCGAGTACTTCACGTCCGTTACTTGAAGTCCCATGTTGATCAGTGCTTGGAAGATGTGGTTTATTTCTTGTTCGGTGAAGTCTTGCATTGTTATATTCCTTTACTCTTTTTTCATACTCTTCTAATTCCCATAGGTCACTTCTTTGGTATTCTTTAGTTGTCATTGTTAGCCTTTGGTAGTGGTTGCTTACAGTGCGTACAAGTCTTTATGTTTAAGTCATGTGATTCAAGTACACTAAAGATAAGATCAATTGCTTGTTCTATTGCATCAAACTTAGCATTAGCTAACTTTACTTGTGAGATTAACTCTCCTCTAGATACTGCTTCATGTTCTTTATACTTTTCTACAGCTAGTTTTTTATTAATAACATCTATAGATACATTAACTCCACGTCTAAACTTATCAAACTCTTCTTGCTTAACTGACTTTTTCATGCTGCAATCTTTTCTGTGAAGTAACCAGATCCATTACGTAAGAACATTGAGTTAACGTCCTCTCCATCTGGCATCTGCATAATGATAACACTATTAAACTCTTTACTTAGACTCTTTGCAAAATCAGAGCCAGGCTGATCACCGTCAGCAAAAACATAGATAGTTTCAAAGTCTGCCAGTAAACGTCCGTAGTGCCGTTTCCAAGCATTAGCTCCAGGAACACCCACAGCAGGAATGTTGCAAGAATAACTAAGAGTGATAGCATCTATTTCTCCTTCGCATACTGCGATAAAATTACCTGCTGTATGCAGGGCATTTACATTGTATAGTCTGGTTGAAGTTCCTGGCATACCCATGTACTTAGGTTCTTCTGGTCCCATTGATCTAAATCTTATATCTACTGCACCAGTTGGTGTCAAATACGGTATAGCTAATCTATTTATAAATTGTTCTTGACCAGCGAGTGGATCAACGACGACTCCTAATCGAATCCTTTGTGCTGTTTCTAGACTTATTCCTCGCTGTGCTAGATACTCTTCTGCCAAGGGCAGGTACTCCTCGTAATGACTGGTAGCTTTCTCCAGTAATACCTTCTGCGATCTTGATAGCTTCACCGTACTTAACTCCTTCATGTAGTTTGATTACATTAAATGCATTTCCTTTTACTCCACAACCATGACATACAAAAATATTTTCTGTTACAGATACACCAGCTGATGCATGATTATCGCTATGAAATGGACATTTAATCTTTTGCCAACTGCCATAGTCTCTTTTAAGTCTGCCACCATAGTGCTCTATGATTGCAGCAATAGGTGGACATTCCATTAGTTTCGACTTTCTTCTATTAGTTTTTGTAGTTCCATTTCTTGCAACGCTGACTTTAATTCATCTGGAATATTTAATACGTATCTTGGTGCATGCTTTTCATCAAACATATCCCAGCTAAATTCAAATGTAAAGAATGGAATCTTAATTCCAAACCATGCTGAATCATATCTTTCAATGTGTGCATAAAATCCAATTGATACTTCGGTCATATCTCTTTCAATATGAATATTAAATCTTCCAAAGTTAATTATTTTTGTTCTTCCATAATATGATGTTATGTTCATTTTAGTACTCTACTTCCTGTATTTGTACGTCATCGTACCCTATTGATTTCCAATACTCTGCCCACTTTTCTGCATCTGCTAAATCATCAATGTGATAATCATTGACTTCAGTACCACCTACATACACGGTATACATTAGTATCCTGCTTCCTCTATTAGTTTGAACCATACACTTACTGGCATGGTTGCGTACCATAACCCAACATCTTGGGTTCCTTTTTTCTTATGAATCACTACACCTGTATCTGCTTTATCGTTAATCATTTCGACTTCTAGTTCTTTTAACCAAGCAGATAGTTCCATCTTTGCACAGTTCTTTACTTCGAGTACAACTCCAGGCAGACCTGCAATGTCACCTCGATCATTGACTCCGTTAAGAGATCGTCGTTCGACATGCTTACGTCCTTTACTTAGTAGCCAGTTAACCACTGCTGTCTCAGCAGCTGTACCTTTTTGTTTACTTTTGCTCATGGCATTCACAATCACATTTCAATGTATAGTTACTTACGTTATTAGTAAATTCTTTGGGGCATTTTTCGTGTTGTTGTTCTACTTCGTGACCAAGACACCAACCAAATTTACTCATCGTCGTCGTCATAGTCTGGTGTGTTATTGGGATCCCAATTAATACGCTCCACTTGCTTCTCCTAACTCTATTATCTTTAGATGTTGTTTATGTCTAATGTCATTTGATATTGCTAATTCTCTTTTTAATCCACCATTAGCTGCTCGTAAAAATTCTATATCATCTAATGCTTTTTGATATAGTTCTTCTAATGTTAGTTCTGGTTTTGGATTGGGATTGTCACGAACATAAATTCCGTTTACACCTTTCATCTTGCTTCCTCCATGTCAGCTATAAACATATACTCTGGATTAAACTGTAACCATACTGGTGTCTTACCAGTCTGGTCTGCTCTACCATATCTGTTCTTGACTGCAGCTACACCTAGCAACCCATTGCCACTCTGTCCAACGGTAAGGATAAGCGCAGGTAACTGTGCTACCTTGCCTTGTAAGGATGATCTTGGTTGACATGGCTCTCCGACATAGCCTTCTTGAGTATGGTGTAATACCAAGATAGCGGCGTTAGTATCTCTTGCTAAGTACTTAAGTTCTTTAAGTGCTGACCTCATGTTACTAAATTCTTCTCCGCCATCCATACTGATATCCATCAAATTATCAATAACAATTAAGGCAGGTGCTTCTCCAAGTAACTCCTCAATCGCGGTAACCTCGTCGTCGATATCACTAAGACTAGGGGCAGAATCAAAGCTCCAATAAATATGGCTGGCAAGAGCAAGATTATTCCTAGAGTTGATTGGATCTTCCGATATGATTTTTTCTGCTTCACCTTGTGACACTCCTGTGATCATTGAATACAAACGCATAGCCATAGTATGTGCATTAGTATCTGCTGATAAGTACAGCGTTGGTGCTTGCATACGTAATGCTAAAGCTAAAGCAAGTGTAGACTTACCAGCACCTGGTGTACCAGCAATCATGCTTACTTCTGCTCGTCTCAATACAATCTGGTTTGCATCGAATGTCCTGAATACTGTAGGCATTGGCTCACCACCAATGTCAGGACGACCTACTGCTCTACTTAATGTTTTCATTTATCTCCCAATAATAATTGAACGGGCAGGTAGCCTTCCCCACTACGCTGCCCGCTCAAACCTATGCGACTAGAACGTAGCGTAGTCTGGGTCGTTAGCTTTTAGATAGATAGCTTTGCACTGATCAGGTGTACCCTTTGGTGTTGGACACATGAAAGCTTTGTAAGGTCCGTATGGTCCCACTCCTTCTCGCTTGGTCATGCTACCATGAATACAACTTCTTGTTGCTGTACCTACTGCTACTCCACCACCTGTTGGCGGTGCTACTGGTGCAAACGTTGGTGTCTCGCTAATGACTGTGCCACCTAACGCAGCAACCACTGTATTGACTCCTGTGTTACTGGATTGACTGGGTTGCGTTCCAAGAAACAACTCTTCCATTGCAGCAATACTGTTGTTAAGTCCGTTACCAATTAGTGCATTGATGTTAGTTTCAAACTCAGTAGCATCGTTACCACGAACAGTAATGATAGTACCTACCTTTGTCTTTACGTTTACTACGTAATTACTTTCCACTTGTTTATCCTTTTCCTTTGTACTTGCATTTATCTTTTACATTACACATTATACAATGATTAAGATTAGGTATGAACAGCTCTGCTTTACGAGCTTGATCAAATTTGCTTACGATTTCAATGATATCTTCTTTACTAAAATAGTCAAGGTCAATTAGCTCTGCCGTTTGACCAGTCCTAGCCATCCAGTATGTACCGTAACGTGGACGAATGCCTAACATTTCTTCCATACCTGCAGCATAGAAAGCTAATTGTAAATCAGATGATGGCGTACGTACACCAGTCTTAATATCTACCACTATAAGTTCACCATCTGGATTAATCATTACTCTATCAATGTGCATTTGCACTGGTATGTCATTCCAGATAGGTGTAAGTCCTAGTTCAATAGCTGGTACTCCTGGTTGTACTTCCCATAAAGTTAATGGGTGCGTACCATTACGCCAAGTAATCCAAGAGTCAACCATCTTAGAACCTTCTACGTTCCACCAATCACCATCTTCTTTATTGGGATTAGCTTTAGTAGCACGACCAGATGCTTTCCATTCTGACTCGTCAATTCCAGTATTAGCCCACTGTTCTTTGCGCTGGCTTTCCCAAGCCTGTTCCCAATACTTGTTCATCATCTACCTTCTGTTGCGAATAGTTCTTTATCATACATCTCTGTTGCTGTATGCACTGCACTACCACCACATAGATACCATGTTGGTTGTTCAGTTTGTTTCTCGACACGGGTTAGATAATACTTCCAACCACAGTCAAGATATGTTGTTAATGCTGAATACGATACGTGTGCTGGCAGTTCGTATCCGTTAATAGTTATCATGGTATTTTTTATTCCTATCATAGAAGTCTTCTTTAGCTCTACTAAGCATCATGTCTTCAATGTGTGCTTCGATACGATCATAGCATGACTCACAGACATCTTCATCTTCTAGCTTGTATACTTCTTCTATGTCTAATTGGCAGCATTCCATTACTTTATTCCTTTCAAGAACCCTGAGGTCCATGGTTGTTCTAGTTTAATATTATACTTCTTTCTCCACTGACGGCGTTCATACACAGACATACCACCCCAGAATCCCCACTCTTCGTGCTTAATAGCCCAATCTCTACACTTATCAAGAACATCACAGTTTCCACAGATTTTCCTCAGCTGTGGATAAACATTACTTTTAGCCCATGCATTGTCTTCATTTTCTTCTCCTACTGGATAAAAGAAATTAGTATCCATACCATCACATGCTGCTGTCTCATATGAATTAATTTGGAACACTTAGTTCATCTCCTTCGTATGGAAATATATCTCCAGTGTATGGATCATACTTACAAGTAACTAAACTTTTGAACCACATAGCCTCACCTTCCATAACAACTGTATTTATTTTTTGTAGATACTCTAATGTATCTAAACTCATAAGCACATCAGCTCTAAATCCAGTAATAGCAAAGTGATCTTCTGGTAACTCTACCATGATGCTTGGTACTCAATGCTGTAGTTCCAGTAATTTTCTGGCGTAATCTCATCAAGCAATTCTGTTAGTTGTTGATGTGTTTCTTCAACGTCTCGCCAGTAGTACTCATCAATCTCATACCCACCAAAGAAGAATCCTGGTGTTGGTGGCAGTAGTTCGTGAGCTAACTCTGTTGATCTTGTGTCAATTAATTGACCACAAATACTATGTAGTTCAACTAATCTATCTCTGCTTACTGGTATACGCTGGCACTCATCTACTCCATCACCACAAGTTTCTACAAACCATCCGTGAATTTGGTTAGCTTTACGCCAATAAATAGCAGTCCATTCAACTGATACTGATGATGCGATATCATCTTTAACCTTGATACCTGAAGCTTCGATAACATTGTTGTATCTAGAATCTTCTGTGCGAACTAGATCCATTCCAACTCGTTGGTAATCGTATTGAGCAATACGTTCACTTACATTTAGGTACATATCAAGACCCATTGCTTACTCCTAATAGTTGTAGGGCACGTGACTTTACGGCTATGTCTGTGCCGAGAATCATCTTGCCTGCTTGCTTGCTATAGTCTTTACTAAAGTGATCGGTTGCTTCCACGATAGCTTGGAATGCACCGAACTTGGTGTTCTTAATGTTATGTTGCGTGTCGGTTTCACCGATCCATACGTTCCATGCATTAAGTCTATTTCTTTCTACTCTTGTCTTACTTGTACGTTCACCTGCACTAAGCATTTCATATGGTGAGAACTCAATCTTGCTAGGTAATGCATACACTCGCTTGATAAAGTTCTTGAACTCTTCGTTACTGAATTCAATTGAACGTAAGTAAGAAGATACTGTTGCATACTTCTGAACATCTTCATTCATAATTCTAAATGCTTTTCTAATATCATCTGCATTGATACTGCTATTAGGACTATGCTTAACACGGTAGTAAATACCTTTAGCTTTACCACTCATCATGGCTGCATTGATTTGATTAGTGCAGCTTAGACGATTGACAACTGGTGTCATTTGGAATGGCATACTACCATCGTGTGATGTACGTGCAATTACATATGCATTATGTGGATCATCACCAACTGTAATGTTAGCTGGTAGTTCAATGGTTGCCCACACTACATTGCCACCTTTAAGTTCTCCTGCTGCACCGTAACGTGCATCGCTATTCTTAACGATGTCGTCAAGGCATGAGAAGATCTCACTGTTTTGTAGTACTTTGTATCGTGAACCTACTACTGCTAATGGTTCAGCTCCAGCACCATTGTACTTAACTGTTGCATACCTATCTGGTACTTCAACGTCTTGTGTTTCACCTTTAATAAATACATTTTCTAATGTAACTTTCCAGTCAAGTCCAGCTTGTACCATCAGGTC
>Ga0208644_1000291_pt1 | contig 39240 bp, 70 predicted proteins | sample VirMetDEL_Nov_18_FD_184517 | JGI IMG/M metagenome (GOLD analysis project Ga0208644, IMG submission 184517) | Aqueous microbial communities from the Delaware River and Bay under freshwater to marine salinity gradient to study organic matter... | ecosystem: Environmental > Aquatic > Marine >...
GCGTTTTCATCTCGGACCCCCGCTCATGCCTCGCAATGGCTCTGGTACCTACGCGGTACCGACGTCGTTCACGTCTGGATCGACTATATCGTCGTCGAGCGTCAACGCCAACTTTACCGACGTCGGATCGGAGTTATCCAATAGTCTGCCGCGCGATGGCCAAGCGGCGATGACGGGACAGTTCAAGGCGGCGTCCGGCACGGCTGCGGCGCCTGGACTGACGTTTGGGTCGGACACGGACACTGGCTTTTATCGCAAGAGTGCCGACACCATCGGCGTAGCTGTCGGCGGGGCCGAAGTCGGCGAGTTCTCGTCTAAAGGCACGTCGTTCATTCCTGCCGGTATGATCGCGCCATACATCGCCACGACGGCGCCGTCGGGATGGGTGCGGGCTAACGGCCGCACAATCGGTAACGCGGCTTCCAGCGCCACCGAACGCGCCAACGCCGACACGCAGACGCTTTATGAGCTGCTATGGAACAGTTACAGCGATTCGGTTTGCGCGGTGTCGTCTGGCCGGGGATCGACGGCGGCGCTGGACTATGCGGCGAACAAGACTATTACCCTGCCGGACCTTCGCGGTCGGTCTTGGTTCGGCCTCGACGACATGGGCAATACGCCGGCCGCTCGTATCGGCACGGTTTTAACAACACCGACGACTAACGGCACAAGCGGGGGCACCGAGACTGTCACGCTGTCATCCTCTGAGATGCCGGCGCACACTCATGATCTGTCAAGTCACACACACAGCGTCAGCGGCACGACGGGCACGCAAAGTGCCGACCATACGCACGGCGCCGGAACGCTGGCCGCTGATAGTTCTGGGGCTCACACGCATACTGAAAGCGCCCCGTCTGGCAGTGTTGCCGCAGGAACGGGCGGCAATTCGGCTGTTGCCGGAGGGACAACTACAAACACAGGATCTAACGGTGCTCACGTTCACACGATCAGCGGATCGACCGGCACGACCAGCGCCAATCACGATCACACGTTTAGCGCCACGTCCGGAACGCCGTCTAACAATACGTCGGGTTCTACTGGCTCGACGAGCGCACACTCAAACATGCCGCCCGCGTTTCTGGGCACATTCATCATCAAACTTTGAGGCGCCACCATGCCGCGAAGCTCTGGAACGTACACGACACCATCATCAAGCGTAGCGCCTGCCGTTGAGGGCACAGTCATTGACGAAACTGACTTCAACGCTTTGGTTGACGATATAGAGACAGCGATCAACGAGAGCACATACACGTCGGGTCTTGGATCGAGTGACAATCGTATTGTTCGAACGGACGGGACAGATACGAGAAAGCTGCAGGGTTCCTCCGCGACGATGGACGATGACGGGTCTATATTTCTCCCGGATGCGGGGTATGTGATCAAAGGGCATTCTGCAGCCCTTGCGCATGTCTTGACGATTGCAGCCGGCATACAAACTCACGGCACAGACGGAAAGGCCGGCAGCAGCGCGTGGCGATGGTCAAATGATGCCACGGGGCCGGCGCAGCAATTCATCAAATCGCGGGGAGCTGCCGTCGCAACGAACACCATTGTTCAAAACAATGATATTTTAGGCCAGATCAGTGTTCGGGGCGCGGACGGAACTGGATATATTCAAGCCGCCACGATCACGTTTAGGTGCGACGGAACGCCTGGCACCAACGACATGCCAGGAAACATTATATTTGCAACAACGCCAGATGGTGCAACTGCATCAACTGAGCGATCGCGCATTACAAACGCGGGATATCACGGCTTTGCCACGAACGCGCCTGCGCACATTGTTGATGTGAATGACGATTCCATTCGAATCCGAACGTCGCAGACACCGGCATCGGCAAGCGCAACAGGGTCGCAAGGCGAGATTGCATGGGACAGCGATTACATATACGTGTGCACGGCAACAAACACATGGAAGCGCGCGGCGCTATCAACGTGGTGAAACCATGATGAAAATTGATAATGGGGCTCCGGCTCACAATCCGCTGTTGCAAGTGGTGACGCGATCATGGCGGACGGAAACGGTACAGACCGACGACGGCCCACGCGATGCTGAAATCGCAGATTATACGTGCGCCGATAAGCCGCTTGATGAAATCAAGCGCGCGCTAAAAGATAAGCTGGATGCCGATGCGGAGCGCGTGCGCCTCACATACATCACGCCGGGTGCTGGCATGGCGTTGACGTATCAGGAGAAGTTTGCGCAGGCAACTGCCGTCAACCGCATGACGCAAGACGCGGCAAATGCGATGAGCGCGACAGAGCGGGCGGCAACATTTCCGCTTTTGGATGCGTCCGTCGGTCTCGAGGCGCCGACATTGTGGGACGTATCGCAGCTAGTGCTAGCCCGGTTCGCAGCATTCGCGCAAGTTGCCCGTGTCATTGAACAACGCCGCATTGCTGGCAAGCAGGCGGTCGCATCTGCATCGAATAGCGCGGCTGCTGTGGCGGCTTACGAGGCAGTAACGTGGAATTAGATGGCAGGTTTTTGGATTGGCGGTCGCAGGTCGCCGAACGCCATGAAATTATCCGAGAACATCACACCCGCGAAGTCAAGGACGTTCCGCCAGAAATCATTGCTCGGCTTGAAGCATTGGAACAATTCGCGGCAACGGCTGCCGATACGATCAACCGGCTTAATGCTGATATTTTGGCATGCCGAGAGGAAATGGCGGCCGTAACGGTACGGCTTAACGCTCTCATCTCCGATCCGAAATCGCATGGGTTGAGCCCGATGGCTCATTATCATGATGTTGCGGGAAGGCATGTTGCATGACGCTATCGGCGCGATCTCAAAAGGCTCTCCAAGGCATCCATCCCGATCTCGTCAAGGTCGTCGTTCGCGCGCACGCTTTGTGCGAGGCGGACGGGAGGGACTTCATCGTCACGGATGGCCTGCGTTCCACCGCGAAACAACGGGAGCTGGTGCGGGCGGGCAAAAGCAAGACCATGCGTTCTCGGCATCTGACGGGGCATGCGGTGGATTTGTGCGCGTCTCATGGCCCCAAGGATGTATCATGGGATGAAGACGATTTGAGGGCGATTGCCGCGAAGATGAAGCAGGCAGCGACCGAGCTTGGTGTTCTCATCGAGTGGGGTGGCGACTGGAAGTCGTTCGTCGACATGCCGCATTATCAACTGCCCTGGAAACAGTATCCGGCTGGCGCCACCGTTGCCCCCGCGACGGCAGCAGCGCCAGAGCCAGAGCCGGTTGCTCCTTCGCCGGCTCTGGCTCCCGCTGGTCCGCTCAAAACATCGGGCACGATTTGGGGCTCAATCGGGGCGGCCTTCGCTGGCATCGGCATGTATTTCGAGCAGGCGTTCTCGACGCTCGTGCAAGCCGGCGCGGCATTGACCGAGCTTGGCCCGGCCCAAGGGCTGCTGGCCAGCGTCGGCGCCAACATGAAGGCGGTCAGCATGGGGCTGCTGGTAATGTGCGTTGGCGTCGTGATTTCACGCCGGGTGAAAGCCAGGCAGGAGGGCAAGGCGGGATGATCAGGAATGAAGAGGCCCCCGCCTTTCGGCTAGGGGCCCCGATGAAACAGGCGAGTCACATCCCTTTCGCTGATCAGCACTCGATGGGCTTCGACGCACGCAAGATAACACAGCGCGCGGAGTTCTCAAGATGATCGGCGCCGTTCTCACAGACATTATCGCCCGGTTCGGCGTTCGCATTGCGATTGGGCTCGGGCTCGTCGTCGGTTGGTTTGCGTGGGACAATTCACGGATCAACAAGGGCCGGATGCAGGAACGCGCGGCCGTCGAAGAGCGGAGCAAGACCAATGCGCGCAAGGCCAATAGCGCTCGCAGTGACGCTGACAGGCTGCCTTCTGGCCGGGTGTTCGACAAGCGCTGTCGTGATTGCTAGTCAGATGCAAAGTCGCCAAAGGTAGCTACGGCGGCGGTCTGATATGCAGCTTTGGCTTCCGCGATCGTCTCAAAATACCCAAGATGAAAGTACTCCCCGTTGGCACGCATGGTGGCTCTGAACCTGCGGTTCTTGTTGCACCATGACACGCCTTTGACATTCAAAGTTCCGCGTGCCGGCGTATTTGCTGCGTTCTGCGACCGTGTCGCTGGTCGCAGATTGGCAATACGGTTGTCGTCCTTTTGCCTGTTGATGTGGTCGAGTTCTGTCACCCACAACCCGAACACGTAAAGCCAAGCAAGTTGATGTTCTGCGTATCGCCTGCCGTCGACGTAAATGTATCGGTATCCGTGTGCGACTGTCCCAGCTCGCTTCGACCCATATCGTGTTTTGCGGTGGAAGTGTCCACTCTCACGATCATACGTGAGAAGAAGTCGCAAGCGTTCTTGTGAAATGCGTTCCATGTGAGGAACATAGCACATGCGCTGCTGGCCGATACTTGTCATGATGACATTGCTCACAGGTTGCTCCGGATCAGGAACCGGCATCGCGGATTCGAGCTGCGACAGCTTCCGACCAATCAGCATGAGCAAGCAGGACACTGAGCCGACGCGGCGCCAGATCGTCGGGCACAACCGCGCTTATGATGCGATTTGCAAGGCAAAACAATCATGACCATCATCGACGTGCACCAGGCGTTTCAGTTCGCGGTCGGCGTGATGCTTTGGGTGCTGGCGGTCACGCTGGCCATGCGGTCACGCGCCATCGCGCAAGGCAAACTGGAAAAGCCGTCGCCGCTGATCACGCTGCTGTTTGGCCTGTTCCTTGCGGTCTGGGCGGTGCGGCAAAGTTATTGGAACGTCCGTTATCTCGTCGCCGAGATCAATCCGGCCGTGGCCTCTCGTATGGCAGAGGCGCCCGTGTTTGCCATCGTGTGCTCAATTGCGGCACTGGTGATCGGCGCCGGCATACTGACCATAGCCGCCCGTCCGACCATTGGACAGCATACCCCAGTCATTGTATCGGCGGGCGTGATCGCTGTTGTGATCGTGGGCTTTATCATCGCGAGGGGATGATGGATGGACGATCAGCAGCACTATCAGACGCCATTGCAAAACTTAGATCCCGTGTCCCGGCTGATCATCGCAGTGTGGGGGTTGACAGGAAACAACGGGTTGACGGGGACCGTCAAGGAACACGAAGTCCGCCTAAAATCTTTGGAGACGTTCACGGCCGAGCTGCGCCAAATCCGGGACGCGATCAAGTGGATGGGGCTCGGGCTGTTCGCGCTAATCGGTTGGGCGCTCACAGACCCAGTGGCGGCGGTGATCGCAAGGGTCGTGCGCGCGGCGGCTACCCCATGAAAGACGCGATGTTCTGGGCTGCCGTGTTTGGCACGATAACAATCATAAGCGCGGCGACGACTTTGGCGGTCGTGGCCCGGCTGGCTCACTGAGCCGGTCTCCGATCAGTTGTTGTTCTTTACCGCATCTCGTTGCAGCCACGCCGTGATTATCTCGCGCAGCTTGCGAGCATCGCCGGGCTCGTCGGGCAGGTAGCCTAGCATGCTGTGCATGATGCCCTCTGCGGCAGCGATAGTGGTGCGGCGCTGCGCGTCGTAGTCGCTCCTCTGCGGCGCTGGCGCGAGGGGCCAACCCTTTTCATCGCGCTGCTTGTCGTCGCTCACGGGCCGGCCTCACGACGCATCTTGTGCGTCACGAACGGTTTTGCCCATCCGGGCGCCTGTCTCGCTTATGCGGGCCTACCGTGCGTTGGGGTTGAGCGACAAGACACCGCGCACGTTCTGGGCAAACGCGCGTAGCGCTTCGTCGGGGTCGATACCGGGCATCTTCAAGAGTGCGCCCGCCATGACGCAGGCAAGCGCGGGCAACAAAATATCTGTGTGCGTCTTGCCCGTCGCTTCGCAAATGCGATCCGCTAGGGCTGATACTTCGATGTTTCCGGGTGGGAGTTGAACATTCATGATCTGGGCCTTCCTCAGACAATCGCCGCAAGAGCTTCGCGTCCAGCGTCGGTGATCTCCGTAAGCCAAAGGTCATTTTCGAATGCCGTGACGATCTTAATCAGTTTGGCGTCGAGTAGCGCCTGTAGCGCGTTGAGGTCCGCCATGTGGCTGGCATGGAATGCAAGACGACCGCCATCGGACTTGCCGATGCTTGTCAGCCAGCGCTGCTGTAGTGGCTTGAGCTTCATGAGGCGGCCTTTCTCGTGTTGCGCCCGCATTGGTGCTTCGCTTCGGAGCGTGATTGAGCCGGGAAAGTCCCTAACCGTCAACGCTGACGGGACCGAAGCGGAGCCCCTATGCGGGCGGCCTCCGATGGAATCTATTCCGTGCTCGTTACTTCGATCTTTGGGTGTGAGCCCTTTGGCTCTGGCTTCTTCTCAGCATTGAGCTTCATCGCCGCCGCAAGACCAGGGTGAGAAAGCACTTCCGCAGCGCGCACGAACTCCATCTCATAGCCGTCTGGGTAGTGAGCCGCGTAGGTCTCGTGACGATCAGGTCTCGATCCAGGCGAGACGCCCAAATTTCCCGGCACAAATGCCTCGTGACTACACCAGTGCGAGCCCAAAACAGTTCCGTCCTCTGCCAGAGCAAGGGCAATTCCCTCACCGCCACCGACGACGTTGCTGAAACAGTAAATCTTGGGTTTGCTCATCTTAGCGGCCTCCAATCAGTTTCTAAAATCCGCCCGCATAGGGGCTCCGCTTCGGTCACGCCACATATGGGCGCTAGGGACTTTCCCGGCTCAATCACGCTCCGAAGCGAAGCACCAATACGGGCGGCCTCCGATCAGTTTGTCTCAAACCCGTCATTGTAGGCGCCAACGTCGCGGAAATAGTAGTCAGGACCATCCTCGGGCTTCGACCCATCGCAGTAGAAATAGCCCTGACTGTACGTCGCGCGAACTGGCTTCTTGTGCAGCGGGTTTGCAGCGTTCGGATACAGAGTGACGGACTGTCCGTCCCTGAGGTTTTGGAAGTCTGTTCGTAGCGTCTTCATCTCACCGGCCTCCTGTACGTCGAGGCCAGTCGTTAACGGCCCCTTGATCCTTGATCGTGTATAGCACGTTATTCCTGCGTTTGCGAATTGTCAAGCGCAGTGACCTGTGTTATCACACTGCCAACAGGATCGCGCTTGACACTAAGAGCATTCGTTCGGGACATGCCGGGCAACACCGCCGCATCGCAGATGGCACGAGCGACCAAGTTGGGCGCGACCGTGATCTATGAGGCCGACCGCTCGCTGCCCGACAAGCGCGATGCGTGGCTGCGCTCGCTGCGCCCCAATGACACCGCCGTGATCGACAAGCTGGCGCTGCTGGCGTCGCATCCGCCCAAGCAAGGCGTGCGCCCGTCAGCCGACTTCGCCGGCGCCCTGACGCGGTTGCTGCTTGCCGGCTGCCGCATCGTCGAGGCGTCGACCGGCGTGACCAGCGACGACAAAGATGCGCTGGCAGCAGCGGTTATTGCGGCAGCGGACCAGATCGCGAGCGGGCGCCGGCTCACACCTCGACGTGCGCGCGAGATCGGTCGAGCAGGGGTCGAAGCGGCGATCGAGCGGAGCCCCGTGCGCCGCTGGACCTCGCCGGAAATGAGTGCACAGCGCAAGCGCTACGGTGCGATCTGGCGCGACAGCCAGTACACTAACGACGACGATGCGGCGGAGGCGGTCAACGCCGCGCTGCGCGAGGACGGCAAGCCAGAGCTAGGATCGCCGTCGACCATGAGGCGGATATTCGAGCGGCGCAGGCCGCGTCAACGATAGGAGAGGACGATGCACGCGCTGCGCTTGAAGGAAGTGAAGTCAGTTCCGGTGAAGTACATCCGCGCCCGGTGCGGAGTGCGCTATTGGGAGGACGCGACAGTCAACGGCGAGGAAGACCCGGACGGCTCGCGCATCCCGCTTCGCGAAGGCACCGCAGCGGACAACGACAGTCTCGGCGGCGGCAACTGGCGGCCGACGATCGATCTCGACACGGGCATCATCGAGAACTGGCCGACGGGAACGACAGCAAGCATCCACTACAAGGTGTGCGATGACGGCGACTATGAATTGCTCGACGCCGACCGCAATGTCGTGAAGGCGATCGACGGCTACGTGCCGTCTCTGATGTGCCCGGAGGGCGATGGATATGGCGATTACGTGATCATGGAGATCGACGGCGACGGGCGGATCGCAAAGTGGAAAGCCGATCTGTCTGAGTTCGAACGCGATGACGACTGACAGTCAATCGGAGGAGAAGGACGTGGGCGAATACCTGCGCAGAGACCCGTTTGCTGTGATCCCGATCATCACTATCGCGTTCGTTGCATTTTGGATGATCGCGCGTGTGCTTGGTCGGAAACGGTAGAGGAGCCAGCAATGATGTCGGACGAGAAATTTTATCGCGCTTTGCATTGGGCTGCGATCCGCCGTCGCCGTGGTCAACGCTAGTAGAGCTTGGCGGCTGTGCAGTGCATCCAGCGACAGGATGAGGACCGGGGCACCCGATCGTCTCTGCATGGGTCGCCCGCCAAGGCGGGACCGCTCTAATCGTGGGCGGTCCCGCTATCTGAAGTCAACCGAGGAGGATCGGACGTGGGCAACGAATTTCCAGGTGGCGAACGCGGCGACGGTGCGATCCCAATGGGGCCGGAGCCGGTGCCCGCGAAGCGCCGCGCCGACTACCTTCCACCGCAAAGTCTGTTCGGCCTACATGCCGCAGCAAGCGAGGTCATGAAGTCATACGACAGCCTTGGCGTGTACCTCGTAGGTTCCTGCCTCGTGCACAAAGACTATCGCGACGTTGACGTGCGGTGCATCATGCGCGACGACGACTTCGAGCGTGAGTTTCCAAAGGACGAACACGGGCACCGACCCAAGTGGATGCTGACGTGCCTCGCGCTCTCCGCATGGTTCCGGCACGTCACCGGCCTGCCCGTTGATTTCCAGTTTCAGAAGATGACGCTAGCCAACGAGCGGTATCCGAGCCGAGCGCACCGGCGCAATAGCATTGGCTACTATCACTGGCTTGGCGACGCAGCGGCCTGAACTGATCGAAGGAGAGCGGAATGAGCTTTGAGACTGACCTTTTGCGGCAAGCACTGGCGCGAATCCGTGATGCCACCGACGCAAGTGGGGGCGCAAAGCTGCCGCCAATGATGCGGTCCAACGCCAAGGCCTGGGAGCGGCGCGGCTTCATTGAACTTCACCACGGCGCCGAGCCTGGGACTGTTCTCGCCCGCATCACGGCGAAGGGCCGAGCCGTAGCAGCCGGTAGGCTGAAACGTGGCACCTGAGGAGCGACTGACGTGCCAGACATATCTATGTGCGCTGACAAATATTGCCCGTCGCGCGAGACGTGCTACCGCTTCAAGGCGACGCCGAGCGCATACCAAACCTACGGCGCCTTTCCGCGCAAGCCAGAGGATGTGAAGTGCGAGTGCCACTGGCCGCTGCAGTCGATGCCGCCGAAACGGCGCGCAACTGAAACGCCTATTTGATGAGGGGCTGAGCGTGTTGAACGACGAAACGATGAATCCGACAAAGGGCGGCTGGGTCATAAGCGACAAACAGAGCCCGCCCGTCGAACGTCTGATTACGCGGCGCGCGGGCAATGACGTTTGGTACATGGTGAAGCAGGGTGACGGCATGTCGCCCGAGAGAAACTGCTTGCTAGTGACGTGGCGCAGGTGGTGTCGTGCCAATGCGGCCAGAAATGTGAAATAATCTGAGGAGAGGCAGATGAAATACACAGGCTATGAACCACTCAGCGTCTCTGCCGATGACGTTCTGTCACTCGGGACTCGTCAAGATCCGGAACAACGCATTGCAGAGCTTGAGCGGGAAGCGTGCGCCGTCACGGCAGAGCGGAACCGAGCGCAGCAAGCGTGCGAGGTTATGGGGCGTCGTATAGTTGAACTGCGTGACGCGCTCGGCCGGACCATCGACTACTGCGATGCGGCAACCCACGGGGATGGGCAATATGCAGATGAGCGCAGCGCCCTGCTGCGTGCGTGGCGCGGTGATGATTCGGGAAGTGCCGGATAGTTGAACTGATCTAAGGAGAAGGCTATGGAACGCAATCCGGCTAACGAAATAGTGGCGGAGATGCAGAGACGGCTGTCAAGCCGTAAAATTGAGGAAATGCAGGTCATGGAGTACCATGAGACGGCGGTCAAGGTGATGTTTGAGGTTGTGGCTGATCTCATGGTGGCGACAATTCAAAAGATGAAGCAACAATAGGAGCACTCGGCAATGTCGGACCCGGACAAAGACATTCTTGACCGTCTCGATGGGATCGAAACCCGCGATGCTGCAGTCGAGTGGTGTGCGCTTGCTGTGCGAGAGATCCGACAGCTCCGAGCGAAAGTGGCCGTGCTGGAGGCTCAGCTTTCCGAGGATGACGCGCCTGTCCCGCCAGGACTCACTTTTGATGCAGTTATCAGGGATGTACGCATCCAGCAGACGCCTCTCTTCGATCGGCTGAAATCAAAGTAGGAGGCTGAAATGCCGATGCACATCCTAAACGGCGATCATGCGGAGTTCGAGGCGCTGCACGCGGGCACACCTCCCCATGAGCGACCCGACTGGCCGTATCCATCGTTCGACGCGCGCGATTGGGCGGTAGCGTTCTGCAAGGTCGCGAACGAACACGGCTTCAAAGACGCCAACGGCCAGCCAATAGACGAGGACTGGATGATCGGCTGGTTCGCGAACGCACTGATGCGCGGCTACGATGAGCCGCGCGATCCGGCAAACATATAAGGAGCATCGAAATGGGTTGCCAGTTCTGCGGCCACAGCACGCCGCACGGGTGTTGGGATGCCAACGAGGCGGCATCGTGCGGAAACTATCGCAACGCTCGCGCGCAGATCGCATCGCGTCGGTCTGCTACTGACGAGGTGGAGAAGGTTTTGAAGGCGAGAGCCAAGCGCCCCAGCAAGGCGCAGATTGAGAAAGCCGAGCGGGCGGAGTTGGCCCGGCTCAAAGCGAAGTACGATAATTGAAACGTGTCAACAAAGGAGCGACGAACATGCAGCCATCATCATTCACTTTCGCGGTTGTTGAGAACGGTCCGTTCCACGAGAAGGTTAAGCGCCTCGCGGCGCGGCTGGGGGTTGATCCGGCAGAGGAGAGCAAAGAGTTCAGAACATTCGTGGATGCCGGGGACTGCAGGTTTGACTTGCTGGACCTGATGCACGCATTTCTTGACAAGATCGACGCCGCTGAGAAGGCGACACACAAGCCGATCACCCACTTCTGAACTGTCTAATTGAGGAGCGCTCGGAGAGCCGGACATAAGCTGCGGCTTCCTTGCGGGTGGGCCAGGCCGATGTTATCATTCTTCATCCCGCGCCTTTGCCAGCGCTTCCTTGACGGCATTGCGCCTGATGGCCTGATCGTGTGGCAGGCTCAGCAGGGAGTTGTAAGCGGCCTCAAGCTCGGCAATGCAGTCGCTCAGCGCGTCGAGCTGGACGACCGGGTGAGACTTGAAAAACTCCGGGCTAAACCGCGCGAATCCTTCGCCTTTGTTGTAGTCCCACACGAGAGAAACAAGTCTGATGCTCATGCCTCGCCCTCTTGTGTGATCCTAGGCCAAGGGCAATCACCGGCAAACGGATCATTGATCGTGCCCGCCCCCAGATCATCATCTGGCAAAGCGGAGATGCTTGTGAGCCTACGCTGGACGTGCTCCAGATAAGCGATCTTTCTGGCCAAATCCTCTTGTGCAGTCGTGACAACCATCGCGTGACCAAGACGACGGCACTCACCAATCCAGCGTAAATATTCTTTATCCAGGTCTTTCGAGGTCAAACCTGCGGAAGCAAAAAGATCTTCTTTAAGTTTCCGGACGCGAATTTTGAGTGCGTACCGAGACAAGATGCTCATCGTCTCTCCCACTCCCCGTTGACCTTATGTCGCCATCCGCTGGCTTTGGTCCCGGCCAATGGCCGGCCCTTCCGTTTCAATCCCGCCCGCTTGGTCTCGATCCGCTTGCCCTTGGCAATGGCTGGTATGTCGGTCTTGCTCGTCTTGAGGCGATGACAGCGGGAGCAGAGCACCTGACAATTTGCTAGTGTCGGTTCGCCGTCGAGCGCGTCAGCAACGATGTGATCATATTGGGCCACGTCGATGATCTTCTGACGGCAGATCTCGCAGTGTCCGCCGCAGCGCTCCCATGCGGCGAACTTCACGGCCTTGGAGAAGTTCTGGCGGGTCATTGTTTGTTATCCCATAAGCGCCGATGCTCATCGGCATCGACCAGCATCCGGCAGAATGCCTGAACTCCGATTGTGTTCATGGCCAATCCCTGCGCCGTCATAACCATGGCCATTAGCGCTATTTCTACCCCGCGCGGGTGCGACTTCAGGCCGTGACGTGCGCCCGATGCGCGAAGTTCTCTCAGCATATCTGAATGCACTGCATGGGTCAATTTTCCGATCTCAATGGCGTCCATTGCCGCTTGGTCGATTGTTTGGTCTTGTTTGCTCATGCCGCACCTGCCGTCTCTTTGAGTAGATTGTTTGCCGGCATGCCGGTTTCAGCCTCGATCACCGCTGCAACTTCATCAAACAGCGCGCACGCTGCTTTGTGATCGAGCTTGTCGAACGCAATCGACTTCGGCCGAAACACCACAAGCACGTCACCATGAATCACCGGCACCGCGTAGCTGCCGGCCGCTCTGATTGACGCCTCCGCAAGCAACATCGCGCGTTCCTTGTTGATGCCGGTCAGCGGTATCGATGCCCCGATTTCGCGATGCCCAGCCTTCATCTGCAACCATTTGCGAAGTTCTTCCGAACTGGAAAATTGCCGCTTGTGACTTTCCGGCCAGTGATGGAACGCCGCGCTGATCAGCGCGAAGTAGCGGCGGTGTTGTTCGACCGAGCGCGGCTTGGCACGCGCTGGGCACGACGCGCACATTTCAGCCGGCCTTACGCGCGCTCGGTCAGAAATGCTCACAGCGGCACCGCTCGCTTGATATCGAAGCCCTTGGGATACTTGCCAAAGCCCGAATAGATGATCTTGGTTTTCGTGTCCCGCATCTGCCGACGCGCTCGCTTCTGCTTGCCCACCTTGCCGACGATCTCCGACAAATCAAACCCGGCCTCGGCCGCCAGCTCGGCCATGCGTTCCCTCAACTTCATCCGCGCCTCCGCCTCTTTCTTCGCAATGACTACATCAACGCGGTCTCTCAACTCGCGAAGCTGCTTTATGTTCATGTTGTCCAGCATGCTTTTCCCCGTGCACTTTCCAAACCCAATACTTGATCTGATCACGCGATATTACGGCAGGAAACTCCTTCCGGCGCCGACGCATCAGCACAACGATGTCATCGACGCCATAGCCCTGGATCGCGTACATAACTATGGTCGTGTGATAGGTCATTCGGTCGCCGATTTCTCCCGCTTGGCTTCTTCAATCATCTCGATTGCATTCGTGCGCCCGTCCTCATCCATCGCCATGATGGCCGTGGCGTATTCCTTCTCGACTTTAGCGGCTGGCTTGCTCTGCAACGCCTTCTCGATATCCCGCAGCACGGCGGCCTGATCGTCGGCGGTCGGCTCGTCTGGAATGTCGGGAAGGTCTAGCGGCGTCGGCCTGGCCGGTGTGATGTCTTTCGGCTCGCCTTGCCATTGGTCGAACTCGTCGCGGTCCATGAGACCGGCAAAGCCGAACGCATAGCGCGCCGCCTGCGTCAGCGCGCGGTGGCGCATCATGCGCTTGGGCGAGGTCTTCCAGACAGATCCACCAGCACGGCTGCACTCGTCGAAATACTCCGTCACCCGCATCTGGTGCTTGCGATCCTTGCGGTAGATGATGCAGGTGCAGGAAATCGGCTCGCCCGTGTCGGTCAGAGCGTCGATGAACTCGATTCCATCAAACTGCGGGTGCTCGTTGCACTTCTTCATCCAGCCGTCGACCGAGACAATCGGCTGAATGCCGTTGTTCTTCGTCCGCATGAAGTAGATTTCCTTCGTGAGCGGGTTCAACCCATGCTCACGGGCGACGAGACAGCAAGATACGAACTCCTCGTCGGTGTGGGGTGACGGCATCGCGACCTTGCGAAAGGTCACGATGAACGCCAGCGCGTCGAGCTTGTAGAAGCCGGCCAGTTCGCCAATTGCCGGCATCTGCGCGATGATGTCGTTGCTCATACCGCGACCTTCTCATCGAAGCTCCGCACGCCGGGCACTGTCGCGCCAGCTCGCGCTTGCGCAAACGCCACCTTTTCGACGGCAGCGCGCACGTCAGGATGCGTTTTGACGTGTGCTAGGGCGGCCTCGTAGTCGGCCAGATCGTAGCGGGTGATCGTGCGCAATCCGGCCTTCTTGCCACGTTGTCCGCCAGCGCTGACCTTGACATCGGCCGGCGCCACAAATACGGGCGCTTCAAGCGGCAGCGGCGGCTCGTCATTCGGCGCAGCGGCGGCAGCCTTTGCGGCTTCCTCCTGCTGGCGCTTGAACTCTGCCATGCGCCGTTCGTTTTCCTCGCGCGCCTTGCGTTCTGCTTCGGCCCGCGCCTTGGCTTCCTCGGCGGCCAGATACTTCGACAGCGCATCACGCAACTTGTCGGCCGCAGCCTTGGCGTCATCGACGAGCGGCTTGTATTCCGCATTGATCTTGCGTTGTGCTTCTAGGTGCGGGCGCACCTTGGCATCGCGTTCGGTGTCCGCCTTCTTGCTCAGATCAAGCAGCTTGGCGCGATAGTTCGCAGCCATGTCGGCAGTCGTCTTATCGACGATGCCGGTGGTGGTGAGCCACTGCAAAGCCTGATCGCGCGCTTCGCTGATTTCCTCGGCCAGCGTGAGATCGCCGGAGTTGTGCCCAATGGTCGGCACGTCGCCGGGCCATAGACCAGTGTCGAATGCGTGCTTGGCCGCATCCTTCGCGACGGGATTGCCGGCGCAATACGTCCAGATTTCATGCGCGTCGCGCACCTTATCCGCGACACGACAGACGATCTCGCCGTCCTTTTCCCAGATCGCGACCGGCAGCCAAGGGCCATCCTTGCCGGCGCGCGTCTTGAAGTAGCCGGACTGCGGCTCGTTGACATTGATCGGCGGGTTCTTTCCTGCGAGCGCATCGCGCCACCATTGCCATTGATCCATCACCAATCCCCCCAAGCCAGAGCCAGCACCGGAAGCGCCACGACACACAGCGCCATCACTGCAAATGTGATCATCATCGTGGCACCTCTATCTTGACGCCCGTCTCTTGCACCATATCGACCACCAGCGCTTGCAGGTCGCGAAGCCGCCGCGTCAATTCGGCGTTCTCCGCCGCATTGGTTTCGAGCGCTTCTGCAATCTCCTCCAACACCTTTTCTCGAGCGCGCTCAATCTGGGCTCGCTCTGTCTCGGTTTTGACGATAGCGTTTCTGATGTTGGCAATCTGCTTCCGAAGCTGCTCATAGGTGAGCGGCTGTGATCGCATCGGGACTACTTCTGTCTTTTCCATCAGCGGCTCCGCTCGTCCGGTCGTTACCGCCTCAAGTATCGTCGCCCATTTCACGTTCAACATATCGCCTATTCCTTTTGAGTGCCGCATTTTCTTTCATCAGTTGGGCATTCTTTATGTGCGCCTGCCGTAGCTCCTGCCTCACTGCCGCGATTTGCCGCTTTTGATCTTCGATGGTCTCATGTAACCCCGCAAATTGCATCGCCACAGAGCCGACCCGTGAACCGTGATAACCGTAGATTTGTGCCATAACGTACTCCCGCTACTGATTGGTGTGGCGGCGGGCGCTGTAGGCCCCCAATAGCACCCGCCGCCGATGGTCCGCCGCCCTGTGTCAATACCCCGCTGGCGGCGGACGTAACTTGATGACTGTCGCGCTCGGTTCATGGGACCGGCGCTCGATCTGCTCGCGCTCGAGCTTAACGCCGGCCTGCACCGAGTAGGCAAACTGAATCGCGCGGTGATCCTCGGTGGTCAGCAATTCCTTTGGCACGCGACCAGCCAGCGAGATCAGCGAAGTGACCCAGTAGCCTTCACGATAAGCGCGGTTGATGGCGTCTCGCTCCAAATCGGAAATCGCGTCTCTCATTTTTGCCACGGCTTCGATGGTCATGATGCACCCCCTTAAATCACGTCTTTGATACGCAGTCGGTGCTCATCCTCGTAACTTTCCGGGGATGGCCGCCATGTGTCGGGCTCGACGATGTTTCCGCCGCATGAACAAAGACCGCGCGGCCATGACAGCGGATAGTCGGCGCCGCACTCGTCGCAGCACAGCAAAGGGCAGTCGTCGCAGGCCCCGTCGCAACCGTCGTCTTTGATGCATCCGCTCATCGTCGCCTCCTTAACCGAACCACCACCGGACGCCGCGCCTAGCAGGTCTCCCCGCTACCTGGGCGGCGGCTTATGCTCGACTTGCGGGGGACTAGTCCGACCCATCGAGCACCAGGAAGCGGCGTCCGGTGTAGGTGCATACTGTAGCACGGCCGCTAACGTGTCAACATTAAATTTAGCGTACAGGCTACAATTGTTGATAACTCAATCTGAGCTTGACGTGTAGGCGCAATGCTAATATGGTGCCACACATGACAACCGAGCGTGAAAAATTGCTGGCAGAGGTCGAGGCGTTCCTTGAGCGTCACGACATGCCGCCTTCCAACTTTGGGCGGCAGGCGATGTCCGATGCGACGTTTGTCTTTGACCTTCGCAAGGGCCAGGACATCAAGCTATCGACTGCGGATCGGTGCCGGCGCTTCATGGCGGAGTACAAGGCGCCAAAGGCGAGGCGCGCCGAAAAAAACGTCGCAGCGTGAAGGGATAGGGCATGACTGAGTTTCAAATCGGTATCCTGATCGGCGCTATAGCCGCGTTCCCCGTTGGCCTCGCGGCCGGCATCGCTGGCCTGATCATCGGCCTGGGGTGGAACGACAAGGCCGCTCGCGGCGAACTGTAAGCGTTATCCAGTCAGTTGCGTTGCGTATCCCCGGCCACGAGTGCAGCGGCCGGTGGGCAGGCTGTTTGGTAACTGCAGCCGGGCATGCCCGCCTCCAACGCCCACCGACCGCTGCCCTTTCATCGGGGGGTAGCTTCCTCCTTAGACTTGGGGGCCGGCTTCGGTCGGCCCTCCTTTAGGACCAAGTCAATGATGACGGCCCCGAAACTGATCCGCAAGTTTCCGTCCCTCTCTGACGCTGAGTTGCAGGCGCGGTTCGGGGTCAGCATCAATGCGCTCCGCATCGCCAGATGGCGCCAAGAGAACTACGCCGCGAACCGTCAACAAGAAGAGGCAAGGCGTCGTCGCAACGGCATCCTGCCACGCGCCGAACGCTGGCGCCTGCAAAGCGAAGCGATATGGCCTGGCAAAGCCATAGCCATCCTAGAGAAGCACTGGGGCCGCAAGTCTGCGGCTGAAATCGCTGAATTAGTTGGAAAGTCGCGTAATGCGGTCATTGGCAAGGCCAATCGGCTTGGTTTGCCGCGTCTGAAATGAAGCGGGCCCGGCTGGAGTTCGCGCTCCAGGGACCGGGCCCTTGATAGGTGGAAGAAACGGAGCATCCTCCTACCATGACCGAAAATATATCACGGGCTATTGACAGCGACAAGTCGGCCACGCCGCAGCACGTCGTTTTCCACTGTCCCATGATCGCTGAACGCTCACCACTCGACGAGTGGGCCATCGATCAGATCGCCAATCTCTGCCGCCAGGGTTGGCGGTTAAGCCGCTTCCGTTCCGCGTCCCACTTCCACCTGCTCAACCCGATGATGGGGGAAGCGTGATGAGTAAAGCCGCCGGGTCGTGACCCCCAGCGGCTTGTGCATGCGTATCGAAATCGAGTGAGACGCATATGTCAGAGAAACGAGCCGAAATCAAGGCGAATCGGACGCCTGCGAACTATGGTGGATGGTTCCGGGCCTACAACGGCATCATCGATGATCCGAAGGTGCAGCGGCTGGCCCCGCACTTCTTCAAGGGCTGGATCTGCCTGCTGTGCCTCGCCAGCGAGCGCCGTGGCCCGCTGCCCGATCTCGACACCATCGCCTTCCGCCTGCGTATCAGTGCCAACGATGCCGAGCAGCTTCTATCTACGCTGATCGAGGCTGAGCTGATCGAATACACGCAGGTCAACGGGGACCGCGTGCTGGCTCCGCACAACTGGAAAGGGCGCCAGTGGATCACCGAAAAATCAACCGATCGTGTCCGGAAATTTAGGCGTCGGAAGAACCATGAAACGCGAATGAAACGCGATGAAACGGTTTCTGAAACGCCTGAAACCTTATCTGAGTCTGTATCTGCTGTTGAGATATCCTCTACCGTAGCTTCCATCCAGGAAGAGAAGATAAGTTATCTAGGTGGTGAGTACGCACGCACGTCACGTGACGGAGGTGCGTCATGACCACGGCCACCGCCCTCAAGCCGCTCCGTCCGCACCAGCAGCGCGCCATCGACGGCATCAAGCAATCCATCGTGGATGGCCATCGTCGCCCGATGCTGCAAGCGCCGACCGGAGCCGGCAAGACCGTCATCGCCGCCCACATCGTCGCCGGAGCCCGCGCCAAGTCCAAGCGCCTCGCCTTCTGCGTGCCCTCCATCGGCCTCGTCGACCAGACCTTCGAGCGCTTCGTCGAGAACGGCATCGACCCCGCCGACATGGGCGTGATCCAGGCCGATCATCCCTGGAAGCGACCGCACGCGCCGATCCAGATCGCGACCGCGCAAACGCTCGCCCGCCGTGACCGGCCCGATGTGGACCTCGTGGTCATCGACGAAGCCCACGTGATGCACAAGGTCTATCAAACCTGGATGGACGAACAGCCCGACCGGATATTCATCGGGCTTTCGGCAACGCCCTGGTCGCGCGGTCTCGGCCGGCGCTTTGACGACCTCATCAAGCCGACCTCGACCTCGGAGCTGATCGGGGAAGGCTACCTGTCGCCGTTCCGCGTGTTTGCCCCAACGCATCCGGACCTGTCTGGCATCGCCACGGTTGCCGGCGACTACCACGAGGGCCAGATTGCCGAGCGCATGAGCCGGGCGACCATCGTTGCCGATGTCGTGACCTCGTGGCTGGCGCGCGGACAGGACCGGCCAACGCTGTGCTTCGCCGTCAACCGCGCCCATGCCCAGCTTCTCGCCGGGCAGTTCCGCGAAGCCGGCGTGCCGACAGCATACGTCGATGCTGACACGCCGCGCGAAGAGCGCGAACGCATTGGCCGCGAGCTAGAAGCCGGCCGGATCAAGGTCGTGGTCAACATCGGCTGCCTGACGACCGGCATCGACTGGGACGTGCGGTGCCTGATCCTCGCCCGCCCAACGAAATCCGAGATGCTGTTCGTGCAGATCATCGGCCGCGCCCTGCGCACGGCGGCCGGAAAGGATCACGCGATCATCCTCGATCATTCCGACACGCACCTGCGGCTCGGCATGGTCACGGATATCGATTTCGATGACCTCGACGATGGCAAGTCGAAAGCCACCGCAGAATGCCGCAAGCGGGAGGACACGATCCCGAAACCGCGGGAGTGCCAGAAGTGCGCCGCGTTGGTGCCGGCGGCGATGAAGGAATGCCCGTGCTGCGGAACCATCGCGCCGCGTCCGACCGGGGTCCGCGTCGAGGATGGCGATCTCACCGAGTTCGGTCCCCGCCGCAACAAGGGCGAACCGCTGACTGTCCGCGAGATGATCGCCGGTCAGGGCAAGACTGCGGTCTACATGCAGTTGCTCTGGTACGCCGACGAACGTGGCAGATCGCATGGCTGGGCAGGGCACGCCTACAAGGAAATCTTTGGGTGCTGGCCGCGCGGAATTTCCAAGTACGGCGGTTTGGAACCGACGCCGCTGATGCGCTCGTGGCTGCGATCCCGAGATATTGCCTACGCCAAGAGCAAGGCCCGGCAAGCGGAGGTGCGCCATGCCGTTTGAACAGCGCATCCAAGACAAGGCTATCGGCCGCTGGCGCACGCTGCTTCCCGCGCTAGGCATCCACGATCGGTTCCTGACCAATCGGCACGGCCCGTGTCCGATCTGCGGCGGCACTGATCGCTTCCGCTGGGACGATAAGGCTGGCTCTGGATCATACTACTGCAACCAGTGCGGACCCGGCTCCGGCGTCGACCTCGTGATGAAGGCGAGGCGCGTGCCCTTCATTGAGGCCAAGCGACTGATCGAGCAGCATCTTCCGCAGTCGCCGGTGATCGCCCCCAAGGCGCGGCGCGATACGAGCTTCGAGACGCTGACGGCGATCTGGCAGCGGGCGCAGCGGCTCACCGGCAATGAGCCGGCCTCCTGGTATCTTGCCCGCCGTGGCTTGCCGCATGACAGCCCGTCGCTGCGCTTCCTGCCGCGGTTCACCTACTATCACGACGACAAGAGCAAGACCGAGCACCCGGCCATGCTCGCGCTGTTCGTGTCGCCGGATCGCACCGTGCATACGATCCAGTACACCTACCTGGATGGAGCGGGCCGCAAAGCTGATGTTCCCGAGCCGCGCAAGCTGGCTCCCGCCAAGATCCCGACAGGTGGTGCCGTTCGTCTCGCCTCATCGGCCCAAACGATGGGCATCGCTGAGGGGGTCGAGACGGCACTCGCGGCGGCAAAGCTGTTCGAGGTTCCCGTGTGGTCGGCGCTGTCGGCTGGGGGGCTCGTCAAGTGGCAGCCGCCGGAGACGGCACGGCACATCATCGTGTTCGGAGACAACGATGCAAATGCGACGGGGCAAGCCGCGGCGTGGTCGCTCGCGCACCGCTTGATTGCCGAGGGGCTGACGGCGGAGGTTCGCGTTCCTGACGAGCCGGGCACAGACTGGAACGATGTTTTATCGGCGGAGGCGGCATGACCTGGATTCACGCTGGAGACGCGGCCCACCGCGTCGTCAATCGCATCAAGCTCATTCACGAGCTGCGCCGCTCGGCAGAGCTTTCCGAGTCTCCCCGCGATCGCATGGCGCTGACATCAGCCGCCGACATTATCGAAGCACAACAAGCCGAGCTTTCGGAACTGCGACGGCAGCTCAACGTCTCAATCGAGCGGCAGGCGGAAGACAGGGAGTGGGCAGCAATATGACACCTTGGACCAAAGACGAAATCACCTTGGTCATTCGACTGTGGGATGAAGGTCTATCCGCCTCCGAGATCGGCGCGCGACTTGATCCCCGTCGGTCCCGCAATGCCGTCATCGGCAAGGTGCATCGCCGTCTTGTTTGGCGCCATTAGGGAGGGCGGATGGCCCATCGCCGTCATCGCTGTCTTCTCGTTCTGGTGCGTGTTTGGCTTTTGCTACCTGATGATTAATCGCAAAGACTGAGCGTGCGCGTCCCTAACAAGGGAGCCAATACAATGTCCACCGACATCATCATTCCGACCAAGGAGCGCCTGCGCCGCGATCAATTCGAGGCCCCACACGTCGATCAGAAAACAGATCGCCGCGCATTCAAAGCCCTAACCGTGCCAGAACAGCTCGGCCTCCACCCTCACCTCTGTGACGCCTACGACGATTTCGTCGCGGCTGTTGATCAGGCAACCGCCGTCAGGGCTGGCGTCGGAGACTACGGGGAGCGCGTCAACGGAGGGTCTGATCCACATGGCTCAATGGCCGCCCTGGCAGATCGGCGCATCAAGGCGAGCATGGAGGTCCTGAGGGTGGTGCATGCGATCACCGACGCCAAAACCGCCCATGTCCTGATCCGCCTCCTGGCCGGCGACAAGCCCGAAGCCATCGGGCGGGGCGTTCTCGGGTATGCCAACCGTCCCCAGGCCAAGGCTGCTGCCGAACAGCGTATCGAGATGGCCTGTACCGCTCTGGCCATAGGCTATGGATATATTCGCCCCGGCGTTCCGTGAAGCCTTGACGCCGTAACGCAAATCAGGCAGCAAAAAGGCACGCTGCAATAATTGGACCCGCCCGAGACGCCTTCACTGGCTCCGGCGGGTCTTCTTATTGGTGCGAACGCCACTCACTGACATTCCGACCCTACACCCCGCCACCTGAACGGAGGCTGACATGCCACGCCGGACATGGTCTCAATGGGCGCAGTCGCGCTCAGCTCACGTTTGGGTAGGAGAAGGGGTTATCGCGTTTGCCCTCTGCTGCTTTGCGGTCTCGGCCTACTTCAACGCTCGCTATGCCGGCAGTCTCGGCCAAGACGATGCGATGCAGACGGCCATGAAGATCGCCGGGTTTAGCATCGCCGCCCTGCTCGCCCTGCTTGCCATCGGTAAGCATCTGATCGATACCGACAAGTTTCACGGCGTTAAGGCTAAGGCTCTGATCCTCGTGGCATGTCTGGCCGTAGTTGAAGTCTGGTCCGCGATGGGTTCCATCGTCACCGGCCGCAGCGATATGGTCGGTTCCCGCAAGATCGAAGCAACATCGGTTGCCAACGCAACGGCAGACCGAACGCGTTTGCAGGCCGAGCTTGCCAAGCTCAAATCAACCCCGCCAGCGGCCACGCTTCGCGCCCAGATCCAGGGTATGCAGGCCCAGACGTTCTACAAAGCCACGAACGCCTGCACCACGAACACAGGCCCATATAACAACTCATGCCGCCGATATGCCTCTGTCGCCGCCCAGCTCGGCACGGCAGAGCGCAAGGAAAGCCTAGAGGCGCAGCTTGCGGCGGCAACCGGCACCATCGCCCATGCCAAGGGCGCGGCGCAGTCCGGCGCTGATCCCCAATCGGCCGCCCTTGCCACAACGCTCGGATTCATGGGCATCATGGCGAGCCCTGACACTATCGGTCTGCTGGCCCCGCTCGGCATCGCCCTTGTTCTGATGCTTGCTGGCTGGTGGGGAATCGAGATCGGGTTCGCCATTCGCGGGATCGAACTCGTGGCCGGCGCTGCAAGACCCGCCGCCGCACTCAACGACAACGTGCGGCAGTTCCAGGCGCCATCGTCAACTTACAGCCCTCCGAATGGGCCACTGTCTCGCATCGAGTGGAGCGGGCAGACCAGCATAGCTAAGGTGGCATGATGAGCCAGGACGCAAAGCTGCTTCCTATCGTCAAGGCGAAACTGGACAAGGCTAAGGGACTATCCGTTCTTATCGACGGTCCCCTATCCTTCTGCATGTGGGTCGCCGTGGCCACGCTCACGGCCATCTTCATTGCCACGGTCGCCAAAACAGCGGGGATTTATCCCAAGTGGATGATTATACCCACTGCGGAATACCTGCAACTGCTGTATGCTGCAGGGGTGGTGTATCTGCTGAGGCATTGAGATGATTCCTATCCACAAGACAAGGACGAACTACATTGCGGCATCGTCTCGCCGAGACGAAGTTCTTCATCGAAGGCTATGTGGCGAAACTCAGTCTAGTATCGCCAAAAGCCTTGGCGTTTCGGTCGGCCGTGTTCGGCAGATGGAAGCGTTAGCCTTCAAGAGGTGGTATGATGTGTGTCACGAAGTGTCATGCGCCATTGATAGCCTTGAAAATGAGGCGGGTGCTTTGTCTCGGATGGAAGCCGCGATAGCAAGCGGTTCATTCAATCCTGACCGCAGACGGCAAGAGAAGCATAAGTGACATGCTGCAGGGGTGGTGTATCTGCTGAGGCATTGAGATGGACGTTTCCCGCCGTGGTCTGTTGACCGGCCTGGCTTCGCTTCTCGCGGCGCCTGCTATTGTCCGCGTCACCAGCTTAATGCCGGTGAAGGCGTTGGGTCCGCCTGAATTGGTTCTGCCGTACACCTACGGTGAAAATGAAACATTCTCACAGTTGGTAACGCAGACAATGAGGCGTCATCGGAGCCTGGTTATAGCTAACATCACTGAAAACAACGCCCTGCTGAGCATGCTCAAAGAGCGCAACCGGTTGACCTAGCAACTAGTCTTTGAATTGAAATCGGAGAAATCAAACCGTGCCGCGCGGTGGTGCAAGAGCAGGTGCAGGACGCAAGAAGGGCGCCAAGTCCAAAATGAGCGAGCTTCGGCAACGGATCGCAACCATGGCCGTGCTGGAAGCCGAAATCACGCCGTTGCACGTCATGCTGCAGGCCATGGCCAACGCCTGGAACCGGGGCGACCAAGACAAAGCGGCAGCATTCGCTAAAGAGGCAGCGCCCTACGTTCACCCGCGCCTCGCCAACATCGAGCACAAGGGCGATCCTGAAAACCCGCTTGAGACCGTCACACGGATCGAACTCGTTGCGCCTACGCCAGGGCATGGCAATCGATGAGATCGACCGAAGAATGGGCTGAGCGCATCGCTGATTTTGTAAACAAATTACCCACTAGGCCACGCGCTTTAGTGGTGCCGCCTGCTGATTTTGAAGCGTTCAAAGTAACGGTGCCCTTAATGTGGCGATACTACCTTACCGCAGACCCTCGGGAGAACCTGCTACTCACCATTCTTGGTCCGCGAATGATCATTGTGAAGGGGCCGCCAGATCAAACAGAATGGGTAGCAGAGACAGAATCGGCGGCCGAACCGCATGGCAACCGTTCAAGTTGAGCTGCCGCCGAAGCTCGTTCCCATCTTCTCAGGTCAAGCGGACGTTAGGGGTGCGTGGGGCGGACGCGGATCCGGCAAGACCAGATCATTTGCCAAGATGACCGCGATCCGCGCCATGATGTGGGACAGGGCCCACCGGGAAGGGATCATCCTTTGCGGCCGACAGTTCATGAACTCCCTCGACGATAGTTCGATGGAGGAGATCAAGGCGGCCATCAGGTCCGAGCCCTGGCTTCATGAGCACTTCGAGATCGGCGAGAAGTTCATACGCACAAAGTCGCGCCGCATCGCCTACAAGTTCGCCGGCCTCGACAGGTCGATGGACAGCATCAAGTCAAAGTCGCGCATTTTGCTCTGTTGGGTAGACGAGGCCGAGCCCGTTACCGAGGAGGCATGGATCAAACTGATCCCAACGTTACGCGAAGAGGACAGCGAGCTATGGGTTACATGGAACCCGGAAAGCAAGCGGTCGCCAACGCATCGACGGTTCAGGGAAAGCAGGACCGACCCTCGTGTGAAAATCTGCGAGATCAACTGGCGCGACAATCCATGGTTCCCGTCCGTACTCGAGCGGACGCGGCAGCGCGATATGCGCGACAGGCCCGATCAATACGATCACATCTGGGAGGGCGCGTTCGCGACGGTCTTCGAAGGCGCTTACTACGTCAAGGAGTTGATCGCCGCCAGGGACCAGAACAGGATTAAGGCGGTTAGCGTAGACCCACTGTTGCCTGTGCACACGGCATGGGACCTTGGCATCGGTGACAGCACTGCGATTTGGTTCTTTCAGGTCGTAGGCAAGGAAATCCGCGTCGTCGACTTCTACGAGAACCATGGTCAAGGGCTTCCCCATTACGTCGCGATGCTCACGGTTAAGGGCTACCGCTATGGCGACGATTGGGTTCCACATGACGCCAAGGTCAGGGAATTGGGCACCGGCCGAACGCGGATTGAGACGCTTGAAGGGCTGGGCCGCAAGCCGCGCCTGGTGCCCAATCATACATTGCAGGACGGTATCAACGCGGTGCGAGAGACGCTGCCGTTTTGTTGGTTCGACGCGCAACGTACCGACGTTGGTTTAGACGCGCTGCGCCAATATCGCAGCGAGTACAAAGAGGACACGGCTGTTTTCAACGACCGGCCCTTACACGACTGGACGAGCCACGCGGCCGACGCCTTCCGTTACCTCGCGATGGCCTGGCGCGAGATGCAGCCGGAAAAGCCGAAAGAGCCGCCGAAGGATCGCGTCGTGTTCGAGATCGTGGATGGCCAGCTGCGGAGCAACATGACGGTGCGAGAGATCATTGAGGCCAAGCGGCGAAAGAAGGCGATGAATGGCTGATTCTGAAACGGCTGGCGAAATGGATAGCGAAGAGGAAGCGCTACGTCGCGGCCTCCCGCTGCCGGCCGTCTTTCTCAAGCACATAGAGAGGCAGAAGAAAGACGAGGAGCCATGGCGCAAGGCGGCAAAGAACGCGATTGCCGTTTATGAAGCGGGCGAACCGGACAAAACGTCGGAAGCGCCGTCATTCAACATCCTCCATTCCAACATCGAGACGACCGTTCCCGCGCTCTACAACTCGACGCCGATCCCTGACATCCGCCGACGGTTCGGCGATGCCGATGGTGTGGCGAAAGTTGCCGTTGATGTGATCGAACGGGGGCTGTCCTACTCTGTCGACGAGTATGATTTTGACGGCACAATGCGCGAAGCAACGCGGGACGGGGAACTTGCCGGTCGCGGTACGGCGCGCGTGCGTTACGAGCCTCAAATGATGCAAGGGCCAGATGGTCCGGTCATCGGCAGCCAGACTGTCACTTGCGAGCATGTGATCTGGGACAAGTGGGGCCACGGGCCGGCGCGGTCTTGGGAAGAGGTGCCGTGGGTCTACTTTGAGCACGACTACACGACAGACGACTTGCTCAAGATCGGCGTGTCTCAGGAGCGTATTGACCGGCTGTCGCTCAACGACCAGCATGAAGAGGACAAGTCTGACAGCGCGTCAGGTGTCGAGAACAAGGGCATCCTCAAAACCTGCCGGGTTTACGAGGTCTGGGACAAGCGCCGCCGCGCTGTGCTGTTTATCGCCGATCAGGACAAGAATGAGTTTCTGGCCGTCAAGCCGGACCCATTGAAGCTCAAGCAGTTCTTCCCGATGCCCGAAGCGTTGCAGCCGCTTCGCAAGCGGGCGGACATCACGCCAATATGCCCCTATGAGGTTTACAAGCCTCTGGTCGAGGAACTAGATCGCGTCACCAAGCGCATTCGGTCGCTGGTCAACCAACTTCGCGTGCGCGGCCTGTATGACAAGCGCTTGGCGGAGGACTTCGAGCGGTTGCGGTTCTGCGAGGATGGCCAGTATGAACCGGCCAACGACGCATCCGCGTTCGCGTCTGGCGGCGGCGGTCTAGAGAAGGCCATTGCACACTGGCCGATGCAAGAGACAATCGCCGCGTTGCAGCAGCTTTACCAGCAGCGCGAGCAGGTCAAGCAAACGATTTACGAGGTCACGGGTCTATCTGACGTGCTTCGTGGCGCGACAAACCCCAATGAAACGTTGGGTGCGCAGCAACTCAAGGCGCAGGTCGGCAGCCAACGGTTGAGCACGCGCCAAGGCCAGGTCGCGCGGTTTGCTCGCGATCTGTTCCGGCTCAAAGCCGAGATTATGTGCACCCACTTCACGCCCGAAAACCTCCAGGCCATGACGCAAGTCGAGGTCAATGAGGAAGTGATTGGATTGTTGCGCAATCAGATGATGCGGTCTTACAGGATCGATATCGAATCAGACAGCACGATACGAGCCGACGTGGCCCGCAGCCAAGAGCAGATGACGCAGTTCCTACAGGGCACGGCTCAATACGCGCAGTCCATGGCGTCAGTTTTGCAGATGGCGCCCGGCGCCACTGGCGCGGTCGTCGAGATATATGCGGCGTTCGCGCGGCACTTCAAACTTGGCAAGTCTGCCGAAGATGCGCTGGAAAAACTGGTACAGGCCGCACAGCAGCCGGCCGAACCGCAGCCTAGCCCGGAGGAACAGAAGGCACAGGCCGAGCTTCAGCGCATGCAAGCTGAGATGCAGATGAAAGGCCAGCAGGCGCAAGCTGACATGGCGATGGCGCAGCAGAAAGCGGAGATCGATATGAGCATGGCCCAACTCAAGGCGCAGATGATGCAACTTGAGTTGCAGACCAAGCAGCAGCTCGCATCCCTCGAAATCCAGAAGGCTGAAATGGAGATCGGCTTGAAGCGGGAGGCGATGGCCATGGATCGAGAGGCAAAGGTGTTTGACATGCAGACGCGCCAGCAGATGTCTGAAATCGACATCGACGCGCGCCGTCGCAAAGCCGAAGCGCAAGCACAACCGGGGGCCGCCGAATAATGCCGACCTACGTTTGGGACCGCAGTCGAGAGCTTTTCGTTGACAAGAAAACGCGAGAGCCGATGCAGGTCAAAGACGAGAACGCGATCTGCAAGCCTTACGTCTGTTCCGACATCAATGAATATATGTCGCCAGTGACGGGGCTGCCGATCACGTCGCGTTCGCATCGTCGCGAAGATTTGAAGCGGCACGACTGCTATGAGGTCGATCCGCCCAAGCGCCAACGCGCGCTAAGCAATCCGCGTTTTGCCGCCAAGCATAGGCTCCCGTTCGGGGATGAAGCGAAGGAAAAGGCGGCGCGCAAGGTTGCGGCTGAAAAGAAAAGATTGAAGGAGCGTTTGCATGTCTCTTGAAGCGTCAACCGAGTTTGCAGAGGCGCCTGCGGCTCCCGTTGCGGATGCGCCGGCACCAGCGCCGGCCGAAACGGTGCATCGCGAAACGCCTGAGGTTGATAGCGACCAAGCCTGGGACGATGAGCTGCGCAGCGTTTACCGTAACGCCAACCGTGCACGGGACGAATCCGGCAAGTTTGTCGGCAAGGACGGCAAGTCCGTCGAGGAAGCCCCAGAGCAGATCGAGGCGAAAGCGCCAGAAGAGACTAAGCCGATTGTGCCGGCCATCGAGCCGCCGCGCACCTGGCAAGGCGATCTTAAAGACAAGTTCGCGGCGCTGCCGCCCGAAGTGCAGAAGATCGTTGCCGAGCGCGAAGCCGAGGCGCAGGAAGTCCGAACCGCTGCCGGTCGTTTGACGGCCGAATATTCGCCGATCCGCGAAACGCTATCCAAGCACGCAGACTATCTTGGCAAAGTGGGTCAGCCGCTCGACCAGTATCTTGATCGAGTTATCAGTATCTCGCACCAACTCGACAACGGCAACGCGGCCGGTGTCATCCAAGAATTGGCCAAAGCATACAAGGTCGATTTGTTTGCGCTGGCGGACCCGTTTGCGGCGCCAGCGCAGGTCGATCCTCAAATCGCTACGCTTCAGCAGGAAGTGCAGCAGCTTCGCGCGCACATCGAACAGCAGCAGCGCACCGAGCAAAACCGACAGCGCCAAGCGCAGGAAAACGAGCGCACGCAGGTTCTATCCGTTGTTGACGAGTTTTTGTCTCGCGTTCCTGATGTCAAAGGCTACGAGGCGGAATTGGAGGCTCAGATAGCCGCTGCCCGTCGCGCCGCTCCCGATCTCGCACCTAAAGACCTCATCCAGAAAGCCTGGGAAACTGTGGTCTGGTCCAACGAGAAATTGAGAGCCGCCCGACTTGAGGCCGACCGCAAGGCGCAAGCGGAGGCGGCACATAAAGCCGCTCGCCAAGCGCAGAACGCAGCCAGCGTCAATGCCCGTGGTGCTCCGAAACCCGCCGCTGACGGCGAGGATTTGGACGCCGATCTTCGCGCCGTGTGGCGCAAAAACAATCGATAAGGATCATAGGCCATGGCCTCTCCAAACTCGACCTTCACCGAAATGGTCACGACCACGATGCGCAAGCACAAGCGCAAGGTGGTCGATAACGTGACCAAGAACAACGCGCTTTTGACGCTTCTCAAAGAGCGCGGCAACATCAAGACCGACGCCAGCGGAGGTTACGAGATCACCCTCCCGCTGAGCCACGCGGAAAACGCCACCTATCAGCGCTATTCAGGCTACGACACGATGAATATCGCGGCGTCTGACGTCCTGTCGGCGGCGAAATACGACTGGCAACAGGTGGCGCTGCATGTGACGGCTTCCGGCCGGGAGCTCCGCATGAACAACGGCGAGGAGCGCTTGATCAATCTGGTCAAGGCGCGCACTGAAGTTGCTTTTGCGACCGCCGCCAACAACATGAGCATCGACCTCTACTCGGACGGCGCTTTGACCAATCAGATCGGCGGCCTCAAGCATATCATTCAGGCGGCCGGCACCGGCACGGTAGGCGGCATCAACTCGTCGACCTACACGTTCTGGAAAAACAAGTTCAACGAGATCGCGGCCGGCGGCGGAACCACGGTAACGTTCGCCAACCTCAAGGCGGCCATGAACGCTCAATGGATGGCCCAGACGCGCGGCCAGGACAAGCCTGATCTGCTGGTGTCAACTCACGACCTGTTCGCGATCTACGAGAGCGGACTGCAGGATAACCAGCGCTATGGCGACGCCAAGCTCGGTTCGCTCGGGTTTGAAAGTCTAAAGTACAAGTCGGCGTCGATCATTTTCGACGACAACACCAATTTTGGCACCACGGACGAATTGGTCTACTTCCTGAATACCAAGCATCTCTATCTCATGGAGCACCCGGACGCGCGCTGGACCGAGGATGATGAGAAGGTGCCTGTAAATCAGGATGCCGTTGTTGTGCCCATCTATTGGATGGGTCAGCTGTGCTGCTCGAATCGGTCCCTGCAGGGCCGTATCCACGACCTCGCCTAATCAGGAGATCAAACATGACCATCGCAGCAGGCGCCCTCCTTACGGGCACTTGGACTTCAGCGCAGTTGGCTGCTGGCGGCACTCCTGCTGTCGGCGATCTTTTCACCGCGTCGGGCGGAAAGATCTACAAGTTCGTACAGTACGACACGGGCGCTGGCGGCGTTGCTGCCGTCGCAGGACAGGTGGCGTACTATTATGCGCCGGGCGGAACGTCGGCTGGCGCAACTACGGTTGTGACGTCCGATCTGTCGGACAGTGCAGGCGTGGGGGCTGGCGTCCTTCAAGCAGCGCCGGGCGACGGTGAATACGGCTGGATTCAAATCAAGGGGGCTGCCACGCTGTCGATTGCATTGACGGCTGGCGGCGACGGTGCCCAGCTCACACCAACCGGAGCGACCGATGGTACGCTTGATGTGTCGACGGCATCAACGGATCACATCTGCGCGGCGGCTATCGACGCATCCGCAAAAATTGTGATGTGCGATTTCCCGTTCTGATCATCTCGGAGGGGGCATTTCGCCCCCTCCACATCGCTAGAGGTATGCAATGACATCCGTTCGGATCATCAAGTTTTGGACTGAGTACAAAATGCGCGACGGCCAGATGGTGGGCGTCGATTGGGCCGAATATTGCGCAGTCGGCATGGCGCAGCGTGCATCTACCTGCGATCCGATCAATCGTTTGTCGCGCGTCATGCCGGAAGCGGCGGCAGACAATCCCGCTGCTCGCATGGCTTTGGATCGATGGAACGCGATCAAGCCGGCTTATGAAGCCTGGAAGGCAGGCCAGGATTTGCCGGTGAACGGCACGCCGCTAGCGGCATGGGCTGGAATTTCGCAAGAGCAAGCCGAAGGCTTGAAGATGGCCGGCATTCGCACTGTAGAGGAGTTGGCGGACGCAACCGAATCCGTCATTACCCGAGTGCCGCTACCCAACATGCGCGCCTTGAAGGATATGGCCGCGCTGTTCCTGAAATCGTCGGACAAGGCCAAGATTGCCGACGAAATGGCGACGATGGCGCGCGAAAATCAAGCCCTCAAAGATGAGCAGGAGGAGATGCGCCGCATCGTGCTCGAAATGCAAGAAGAGCTTCGTCAGAAGCGCGGTCGGCGCAAGGCGGGCAGCGATGAGCCCCAAGCAGAGGCGGTGTAATCTATGAGCCTGTTGACGATCATCCAAGACGCATCGGATCGAATCGGGATTGTGCGCCCGTCGGCCGTCACGGGCTCGGCTGATCATCAGGTACGCAATCTGCTGGCGTTGGCCCAGCAAGAGGGCAAGGAGCTGGCGCGCCGTGGGTCGTGGCAGACGATAACCAAAGAAACGACGTTTCTCACGACCGCAGCCGAGACGCAAACCAACGCGCTGCCTGCGGATTACGACCGCATGATCCCTGGCACGTTCTACAACCGCACACAAAAGCGCATCGTCACTGGTCCCCTTACGGCGCAAGAATATGCCGACTATAAAGGGCGCCTCACGTCGCTAGTGTATGAAGCGTTTAGGATCAGGGGTAATTCAATCCTGATTCTGCCAACGCCAACGGCCAATGAGACGATGGCGTTTGAGTACGTGTCGAAATACTGGGCCGGCACAAGTGCAGACACGGCGTCAACGGCGGCAGCGTTTGCAGCGGATTCGGATCAAGCATTTCTTGATGAAGAGGCTATGACGCTGGGCGTTGTGTGGCGCTATCTGCGCAGCCGTGGCCTGGACTATGGGGAGGCGTTCGCGGCATACGAGCGGCATGTGGCTCAACTGCTCGGCCGCGACGGTGGCGCCAGAACACTGTACATGGGTGCTAGGGCGGATACGCGCGTTCCCCGCGCGCCGCAGGTGCCAGACGGAAACTGGCCGCTGTGATGCTGCTCGACCGCGCCCCTCAAGCAATCAACCGGCGCCGCGCCAAGGTTGTCAGGCCGACAACGATCCCGGCACCAGTTGAGGGATGGGATGCGTCAACGGCGCTGGCGACGATGAGTCCGGCGCGGGCAGTGCAACTCAAGAACTGGTTTCCGCAGCCCGGCTATATCGAGGTTCGGCGGGGTTCACGCTATCATTCATGGGATATTGGTGCGTCTCCTAAGACCGTTTCGTCCATTGATACCGGAACAGAAACCCTGACGTCCAATAGCCACGGGTTCTCCGATGGTGACGAGGTCAAGGTCTATGCGACAACGACAATCCCGGCCGGGTTGTCGGACAACCGCACATATTACATTGTCAGCAGCGCGACCAATACATTCAAACTGGCGACGACGTCGGGCGGCTCTGCCGTTGACATAACGTCGGCCGGCTCGGGCACGATCTACGTTTGGAAGCTGACCGAGCCCGACGTCGAAACACTGATGACGTGGCACGGGCCGGCGTCGTCAAAGATGTTCGCGGCCGGTGGTGGTGCGATTTGGGACGTCACGTCGCGGGCCAAGGCGGTCCCATCATCGCCTGGTTATTCCAGCAACCGCTGGCAATGGACGATGATGACGACCAGCGGCGGCACCTATCTGTGGTGCTGCAACGGCACGGATGCCGCAGTTCACTACAACGGAACGACTTGGGCGGCGCCGTCTTTGACCGGCGTCACGGCAACTGACATCATCGGTGTCAATGCCCACAAAAAGCGCCTTTGGTTTGTCGTCAAGGATTCGACGAAGGCATACTACCTTGCCACTGAGGCCATCGCGGGTGCCGCAACGTCGTTTGAGCTTGGCTCGCTGTTTACGCGCGGCGGCTACCTCATGGCCATGGGAACCTGGACGCGCGACGGTGGCTCGGGTGCCGATGATTACGCGGTGTTTGTTTCAAGTCGGGGGCAGGTCGCCGTGTACCAGGGCACCGATCCTGCAGCGGCCGACACATGGGCGCTTGTCGGCGTGTTTGATTGCCCCGCACCGATTGGGCGGCGCTGCTTTACAAAGTTTGGCGGCGATCTGCTGCTGATCACCGTTGAAGGCGTCTACCCGCTGTCGCAGCTGCTTTCGGTCGATCAGAGCCAGGTCAGCCGCGTTGCAATCTCCAATCGCATCTCGGCCGCAATGACGGTGGCGGCGCAGTCCTATGCGAGCAATTGGGGATGGGAGGCGTGCGTCTATCCCAAGGGCACGCAGCTGATCATCAACATCCCGACCAGTGAGAACGCGACGGCAGTCCAGTACGTCATGAACACGCTCACAGGGGCGTGGTGTGAGTTTGACGGCATGAATGCGAATTCATGGGTCGTCTATGCGGACAATCTTTATTATGGCGGGCAAGACGGAACTGTCTATCAAGCAGATGTAGGTTCTGCCGATGTAGACACGCCGATAACGGCAGTCGGCCAAACTGCCTATTCGGCGTTCGGCTCGCCCGGTTCGGTCAAATACTTCTCAATGATCCGGCCGCTTTTGTTAACGTCTGGGTCCCTTCGTCCGGCTATCGGCGTGTCGGTGGACTTTCAGGAAACGTCCACTTTATCAACGTTGACTGCGGTCACGTCAACGACGACTGCCCGATGGGATTCGGCGCGGTGGGATATCGATGTTTGGGCCGGAGATGACGTAGAGGTGAACGACTGGACTAACACCATCGCTATCGGCGCTTATGCGTCAATCAAGTTCCAAGCGCAGACGGGTGCGGTGTCGGGCGGCTCGTTGTGGGGCGTGTCGAAGTGGGGCGTCGATCTGTGGGGTTCGCAGGGTGGCGAGACGCAGACCATGAAGATCAATGGGTTTGTCGCGCTAGCGGCAGCTGGCGGCTTCATATAGGAGGGCTTAATGGCGGATGATGTGCGAAGCAGGCTTGCAGCGCAGTTGTTGCGCGGTGAAGACCCCTTGCCGGATTATTTTCAGAGAAAGCGCATAGGCCACAACATCGGATCAGGTGTCTATGGCGCGACGGCAGGCATGGCGGCCTTGCCAGCCTTGATGGATAATGATCCAATTTCGGCATGGCTGGCGCGCGGCATAGTTGCAACGACGTTACCGCTGTCGCTTGACCATCTGAATAAGGCTGGCAAGGCCGCTGATGCACAACGCATGTGGCAGCAAACTGGCATGCCCGCAGGGCCGGTGTCTGATGCCGACAACCCATATCTTCGCATGTTGCGTCTCAATCAGATGTATGGCGGCGACGGCGACTAATGCGCTTGCTCGACGGTCACGCCGACGTCGTGTCCGACTGGCTGGCCGACAGGTATGGCGCATTCATCCTGCAAACGCCCAACGTGATATGGGGCGTGCTCGATAAGGCCGGCGTGCTGCGTGGCGCGTTTGTCGTGACTTGGAAATGCGACAGCACGGCAGAGCTGCACGTGTTCGGTCAGCGTTCCAAAGATACGACGTGCGAGATGTTCCGCCGCGTGTTCAATGACTACGCTGTGTGGCGTCTCGAGGTCCGCACATCCAAGACCAACAAAGCGATAAAGCGCGCGGCACCTAAGCACGGGTTCAAGTTCCAGGGTGTTGACCGCGATTACTATGGCCCCGGCGATGACGCGCTAGTGTTCTTTATGCGTCCTCACGAATGCAGATGGATCAAGCGCCATGAGCAGCATATTCAAATCACCGAAGCCGCCAGCCCCGATGGACGTGGGCAAGATCGCTGGCGAACAACGTGCGCAGAATACGAACAGCGCCTATCAGCAGGCGGCGTTCAACCGCATCAATCAGACGGGCCCATTCGGCTCGATATCGTATCGGCAGAGCGGCACCGATGCGCAGGGTAATCCGATCTTTGAGCAGGCGACACAACTAGATCAGGGCGAACTCGACTATCGCGACCAGATCAAAGGGACAGCCTTCAACGCCTACCAGGGGGGGCTTGGCGCTTTGCAGCAGACACAGGACCGCGTAAACCGTGTCGAAACTGATCCCTATGGCCTGACGCAAGCCGGCGCGGGTCGCCTGCACGGATTTGCGCAGCCAGCGAATCTCAACAGCGGCGCCGCGTTTGATCGCGCGTATCAGACAGCATCGGCCAACATCGAACCGCGCATGGAACGCGCCCGCGCGGCCATGGAAAACCGCCTTCGCAACCAGGGGCTCGATCCGACGTCGGAGGCTTATCGCTCGCAAATGAACGACCTTGGCTTGCAGCAGAACGAGGCCCGTAACGATCTGACGACGCGGCTGCAAGGGCAAATGTTCGGACAGGACTTGGCGGGACGGCAGCAGGGTTACAGTGAAGCGGCCGGACTATTCGGCACGGGCCAGAACGCGGCGCAGCAGCTGTTTGGGCAGGACTTGTCTGGGTCAGGGTTCGGCCTGCAACGTGCTTCGCAGCTGGCCTCGCAGGGAAGATCTGGCATGGTTGATCCAATCTTGCAAACTGGCGCATCGCCTTATGCCAGCGTCAATGTTGGAAACGTCGATCTTACCAACCTTTATGGCCAGCAGTACCAGCAGCAGATGAATAACTATAACGCTGAAATGCAGCAGCGTAACGCCATGCTCGGCGGGCTAGGTGCTATCGGCGGCACGCTGCTAGGTCTGCCGATGGGTGGGGGCTTGTCGTTCGGTGGGTCGCTCGCCAACCGATTCATGGGCGGGCTTGGAAACGTCGGATTGCAAAACTGGAATAACGGCACGACCGTTACAAGGAACTGACTATGGCCGGATACATCATGAGCCCCGACGACGTCGAGCAGTTTCGTCGGCAGGGCGCCCGCATGGGCCAGCTGGCAACCGATGCATCTCCTGTTGGGCATTGGACTCAAGCGCTGGCGCGTGTGCTGCAAGGCGGCGTCGGCTCGATGTATTCAAGCCAGGCATCTCAAGGCGAGCAGGCCGGACGTGAAAGCGCGCGGAACGCGCTAGCGGCGGCCATGGTCGGCAATGATCCGATGAAGGTGGCGGCATCTGGCGTCAACAATCCATGGATTGGGCAGCAGGGTATGCAGCTTGGCCAGATGATGCAGGCCAGACAGCAGGCGGGCGCGGCTGATGCGCACCGTAAGGCGCAGCTGCAATTGGCGCAGGCGCAGGAGGCCAGGGCGGCACGCATGGCTGATGCGCAGCTGTCTCAACTGAAAATGCAGACGCCTGAAGCCAGGGCTCAGATGGCGCAGCAGTACGGCATACAACCGGGCACGTCAGAATATCGCCAGTTTGTGCTCATGGGCACGCTGCCGAACAATAACGACGTGCGCACGTCTCTGCAACCCGTCTACGGCACGGACAAGGACGGCAACCCGGTGGTGATGCAGCCCCGGTCGGATGGCGCCATGGTGCAATCCAAGATGCCCGACGGCGTGACCATATCGCGCCAGCCGATCAAGGTGGATGCCGGGACCGAGACTATCCTGCTTGATCCGATCACCAGGCAGCCAATCGCGCGGTTGCCAAAGAACGTGGCAGAGGCAGCATCGCTCAGGGAGCAGGGCGAGGCACAAGGCAAGGCGGCGGCAGATCTGCCTCGTGTCGTCGACAACGCATCGCGGACGCTGCAGACAATCGAGCAGATACGGAGCCATCCTGGCAAGCCGTATGCGCTTGGCGCTGCCGCCATCGTGCCTGGCATTCCAGGCACGCAGCAGCGCGGGTTTATCAACCTAGTTGAGCAGGCCAAAGGGCAGACGTTCCTTGAGGCGTTCAACAGCTTGCGCGGCGGCGGCGCCATTACAGAGGCGGAAGGTGCGAAGGCCACTCAAGCGTTGGCTCGTCTCGACCGTGCGCAGAGCCCGCAGGACTTTGAGCAAGCGCTTGCGGATTTGGAAGGGGTTGTTCGGGCGGGGTTGACGCGGGCACAGGGCAGTGCCAATCGCGGCCCGCAACTGCAACAGCCCGGCGCCGCGCCCAATGCTGCGGCTCGCCAGCCGGTGGCGCCCGGTTCCTACGTGTTTGATCCGGCGTCGGGGCAGCTCGTGCCACAGGGCCAATCTGATCGAACTCGAGCTCGCACCACGATTGAAGGCATCGGCCGATGACGATCACCGTCAAGTCGGGGCAGCTGTCTGTCGACTTTCCGGACGGCACCGACGACGAAACCATACGCCGCGTGATGCTTCGCGCCACTGGCGGGGACGGATCGGAGGCGCGTGCACAGCCGAAGGCGCCACCCGTGAGCACGCTGGAGGCCGCAGGGCGCGGCGCGATCCAGGGCGCCACATTTGGCTTTGGCGATGAAATCTATGCAGGTGCCGTCGGTGCTTACGATGCGCTCAAGGGCGGCTCGTTTTCCGACACCTACAACCGAGAGCTTGGCGATGTTCGGGCCGCCAACGAGCGTGCGCGGCAAAGCAATCCGATACCGTTCATCGGTGGTGAGCTTGTCGGCGGCATGGCGCTGCCGTTGGGAGCGCTCGGAACAGCAGCGCGCGGCGCCACACTGGCGCAACGGTCAATGCAATCGGCCAAGACCGGCGCGGCGCTGGGTGGAGTGTATGGGTTCGGAACGGCGCAGGGCGGTGAAGGCTCTATCATCGATCAGGCGGGCAATCGCGCTATAGCTGCAATCCCTGGAGTAGTAGGCGGTGCTGCTGTCGGCGCTGTAGCACCTGCTGCCGTAGACCTGGCCAGCGCCGCGCTGAAACCCGTTTCAAACGCCGTGCGCGCGTTCGCCAATCCGTCGTCCGTAGCAGAGTCGAAAGTGATCGAAGCCCTAGCCAGAGACGCGCCAGAATTGGCGCCATCGCGCGCCGTAGAAATGGCCCAGGACCGTCTTGCCAGAGCGCGACAAACCAAGCCCGATGCGATGCTGGCAGACGTGGGTGGGCAGAATACACGTGATCTACTCCGTGCCGCTTCCAACATGCCCAGCCGTAGCGGGCAACGCCTGCAGGCGTCACTTGATCGCCGTCAGGCGTGGCAGTGGTCCCGCATTGAGAACGATGTAGCAGATACACTAGCGGACGGCAACGCTTTTACCGGCGCGATGGAGGAAATCACCAAGCGCGTGAGCGAGGTCGGCAAGACCGAATTTGAACGTGCGTTCTCGCGGCCCTGGAATGTCACGGCCAACGATCCGCTGGCGCGGTTTCTGTCGGAACGGCCGTTCATGCGGCGGTTGGTGGAAAAGACGGCAGAGAACTACGAAGGCATGACCGGGCAGAACCTCATGGAGATGAGGCCGTGGGAGATCATGCACCGCGTCAAAATGCAGATCGACAGCGAGATCGGCGGCCTCAAGCGCGGGAACCTCGACAGCAAGGCAAACTGGGACTTGCGCGGCCTGGTGCAGCTAAAAAAGGAGTTTGTCGATCTGATCGGCCAGCGTAACGGAAGCTACCGATCAGCGCTCTACAAGTACGGTGACGAAGCGGGGTTACGCACGGCATTGGAACGCGGTGCCGAAGAGTTCAATACGGCATCTCGCCTTGACCTGCGAGCCGCGCTGCAAGGCATGACCGAGCCCGAGCGGCGCATGTATCGCATGGGCGCTGCGCGGTCGCTGTTCGACCAGATTGAAAAAGGCAACGTGATGCGGGACCGCACGGATTCGCTGTTTTCCTCGGCAGAAATACAGATGAAGCTCGCCGTTCTTTATCCTGATCAAGCGGCCCGACGCGATTTGCAAAAAAGGCTGATCTTGGAGGCGCGGATGGCCGATACGCGCAAGGCAGTCCAGGGTAATTCGACGACGGCACGACAGCTGGCGCAGGGGCAAGAAGCGGGCCAGCCTTTGCAAGGCGTCGTGGCCGTGGCCAACGCAACGTCTGGCAAGCTAACTCCGGCTTTGCAGTGGCTCAGCCGGCAGACGCAAGCGTTCTCGGGCCTAACGCCGCAGGTTGCCGACAAGATCATTGAACGTCTGATGGCTCAAACGCCGCAGCATATGCAAATGCGTTTGATGGCTGAGATCGGCCGCGCCGCAAAGGAACCGGCGCGGCGTGACGCTCTCGTGCGGCGCATCGTTCAAGGCGCGGCCCCGCTCATGGGCAACGCTACGCCAGCGCAATCGTTCTAGCGGCAGACCATCACAAACTGACAATTCTGCCCGAACTGGTTGCACTGACACGGGCCGACCCTGCACCCTATCGGCGGGATCGGCGGTATCCCACACATCATGTTGACCTTGGTAACTGGCAGCTGCGCCGACGATCCGGACAGCGCCAGGATTAGTGCAAGCGTTTTCATCTCGGACCCCCGCTCATGCCTCGCAATGGCTCTGGTACCTACGCGGTACCGACGTCGTTCACGTCTGGATCGACTATATCGTCGTCGAGCGTCAACGCCAACTTTACCGACGTCGGTAAAGT
>Ga0208644_1000295_pt1 | contig 39140 bp, 52 predicted proteins | sample VirMetDEL_Nov_18_FD_184517 | JGI IMG/M metagenome (GOLD analysis project Ga0208644, IMG submission 184517) | Aqueous microbial communities from the Delaware River and Bay under freshwater to marine salinity gradient to study organic matter... | ecosystem: Environmental > Aquatic > Marine >...
TGTTTAACAGCTTCTAAACAAATTTCATCTGTTTGATCTTTAACATACATTAAAGCATAGCTATTTTTCTTAACAGCTTCTAAACAAATTTCATCTGTTTGATCTTTAACATACATTAAAGCATAGCCATTTTGTTTAACAGCTTCTAAACAAATTTCATCTGTTTGATCTTTAACATGCCTTAAAGCATGCCAATTTTGTTTAACAGCTTCTAAACAAATTTCATCTGTTTGATCTTTAACATGCCTTAAAGCATGCCAATCTTGTTTGACAGCTTCTAATGCTTCTTTACCTTCATAATGAATAGGAATATCAGCTTCTAAACCGCAAACTTCTTTTAAAAATTCACTTAATTTCATTTTTTATTCTCCCTTATTTTTAAGATGTTTAAATATTAACACTTAATTTAATATTAGTAAACTACTAATTACTTCTTATAATATATATTTTACATAATTCTTATATTGTGTTAGATTTATTTTATAATAATTAAGGAGATAGACGAATGGAAAATATAAAAATTTATTCATTAGCTGAAATATCAAAGTTTTTACAAGATAAAAAATTACATACTGTGTCAAAATTGACAGGATTATCATTTCCAACACTTAAACGTTTAAATGATGAAGTTGATTATAATTATACATTAAAAACATTACGAACAATTAGTAATTACATATCAAATTCTCAAAAAATTTAAATTAACTTAGGGGTATTATATTGGTTAAAAAATCGATTATAGAGCAGTTTTTCGCTGCCGAAAAAAATCTTACACTCTTAAATAAGAAAGTAGCTATCATAAAAAATTGGCAAAATACAATTTTAGATAAAACTAAAATTTTAAAGCATAAAGACAATCTCGGTTGGGTTTTAGGCGATTTTGATTTTGTATTAGATGTTGATTTAAAAGACAATGGGCATGAATCGTTTAAAAAATTATTAAATGATTTAAATATAGATAAATCACAATTGTTGCCGACGGTTTATACTGCTCGGGGTGGATTTCATATTTATATGAAATTAGATAAAAAATACAAACACAGTAAATTTAAAAAAAAATTAAAAGAATATAAAGGTATCGATTTTTTAACAAAAGGTTCTTATTGTGTAATCCCTGGTTCAAAAACAAATGACGGCGAATATATCTGGGCTGATGATTTGTTTCAAGAATTTAATCAAATAAATGTTCCTAAAGTTTTAATTGATTTATTAATAAAAGAAGAAAAAACAAATGAGAAAACAGACGAAAAAGAATTAACAATATCAGATATTAAATGGCCGCGAGAGCAAGTTTTAAAACTTATAAATAAATTAAATCCTAGTATGCAAAATGATGATTGGGTAAAAGTAGGGATGGCTCTTCATGAATGGGATAATGTTGATGGGCTTCAAATATGGGAAGAATGGAGTAAAAACGGAGAAAACTATATAGAAGGAGAAACTGAAAAACGCTGGAAAAGTTTCAATTCAGGAGGCGGGGTGACATTGGGTAGCATATCATATATGGCGAAATTAGCAGATTTTGATTCCGTGTTAGAAAAAGTAAATAGTTATATTAATAAGATAAAATATGCAGATGAAAAATCAATAGAGTTTGAATTAATTCCGAATATTAAAAAAGAAAACTTTTCAACTATCAATATTGAAAAGTTAGTTAAAAGCATTCAAAACAGATTAAAAGATATAACTCAAGTTAAAGTACCCGTTAATTCTATACGTCAAAAATTATCAAGAATAGAAATTATTGAAGGAGATTTCATAGAAAAAACTGAAAAGCCGAAATGGTGTGAAAATTGGGTATATGTAAATGCTCAGTCAGCGTTTATAAATTTAAATGATCTTACTATACATAAATCAGAGTCATTTAATATCGAAAATGGTAAATATGTTCCAATTTCTGAAAATGGGTCTAAGCCCTCGGCAACAAAATTTATATCTGATAACGGTTTTATTGAAAAAGCCGAGTCACTTGCTTATTTGCCTTCCATTGAAGAAAAAATAATAACATTAGATGATAGAAAGATAGTTAATACATTTAATGTTAAAAGTATTCCGGAAGAAGCTGAAAAATTTACTAATGACGGGATTGAAGCTATAAATATGATTAAAAATCATATTAAATTTTTATGCTCAACTGATGAAAATTCAAAAATTTTAACTCAGTGGTTAGCATCACAAGTTCAATTTCCAGGCAAACAAGTCTTATGGTCACCCGTAATACAAAGTATTCAAGGGATAGGTAAGTCGTTTTTTGGGGAATTATTACGTGCATGTTTAGGGGATAGAAACGTGGGTACTGTGTCACCGAATCAAGTTTGTTCAGATTATAATTCTTGGGCAACTAATGTTTGTGTGAATGTATTAGAAGAATTGCGGGTTAAAGGTTCAAATAGATATGAAATTGCCAACGCTTTAAAACCATTAATCACTGATAGGATTATTCAAATTAACGGTAAACATGATAAACAATACAGTACATATAATACTACTAATTATATATGTTTTACGAATTATAAAGATTTTTTGCCACTTGATTCTGAAGATAGACGTTGGTGGGTAATATTTGCGCCAATTAATTCATTATCTGAATTAAAAGAATATGTAGGTATTGATCATTATGAATATTTTCCTAAACTTTTTAATTCTATACGTAAATATAAATCTGAAATTAGAAAATGGATGCTTGAATATAAAATAACTAATGAGTTTTTAAATACTAAACAAGCGCCTCAAACTGAGTTTAAATTAGCAATGATAAACACTGAAGATGCTTCTCACGAAGGTTTTATAGAAATTAAAGAATTAATCAAAAAAGGAGGCAGGTTTTTTAATGAAAAAGTTATATCATCTTCAGATTTGTATGAAAAAGCAAGTATTAACTATCCGGATTTAATTTTAAATAATACACAAAAAAGTATTATTTTAAAAAAATTAGGTTATATAAGTTTAGGTGTAATAAAAATAAACAGGCAAGCTAAACGGCTGTGGGCTAAATCACCTTTAGCGAAAGAAACAGCTAGAGATTTATTAATAAATAACGAGAATAAAAAACAACGCACGTAGTAGTGATCAAATCAAAAAAAAAAAAAAAAAAAAAATAAATTCTAAATATCTGGTTATTTTTAATGAAAATATGTTTTTATTAAACGGTTACAAGGCCCCCTCAAAAAGGTTACAAGGCCCCCTCAAAAAATAACAAAAGGTTACAAGCCTTTTGTTATTTTGTTTATATATTCAAGAAACTTAATATATTTTTTTGGCATGTTTTTTACAAAATAGGGTTACAAGCCCCCTAAAAATAGCAAAAGGTTACAAGCAGGTTACAAGGCCTTGTAACCTTTTTATTTTTTAAAATTTGAGTGTAAATATACTTATTTTTTATTAAAAGGTTACAAGGTTACAAGGTTACAATAAAAAACTTCTTTTAGAATAATAAAAACTTTTTTTTCATAAAAAATATTTTTATCTATATATATTATTTTTTTCATTGTAACCTTGTAACCTTGTAACCTTTTTGCTATTTTTTAAAAAAAAATTTTAAACTATTTTAAAATATGATAAAGTTATGATATGGCTAAAAAGACAAAACAACAGTTAAAAGAAGAAGGTTACTCCGAAGAAGAAATCGTATTATATTCTGGAGGAAGACCTGTTAAATGGGATGAAGAAAAAGCTCTGGAAATAGGTAAAGGCCTTTTAGCATGGTTAAAAGAAAAAGAAGAAAATATATTCTTTGAAGAATATTTATTACATAAAGGCTTGTATAAGCAAATTATTCATGATTTACGAAAAAAATATAAAGTGTTTTCTGAACTCATAAAAGAGGCTGAAGCTTGGCAAGAAATGAAAATTAATAAAAATGCGTCCTTTAAAAAACTTGATTCTAACTACTCAAAGTTCTTCATGTCATCTCGTCATAACTATAGAGAAAAATCAGAATTAGATCATAATATAGGTGGAAAAGAAGATTCTGTTAAAAATACATTAGAAATATTAAAAATTTTAGAAAATAAAACAAAGTCTAAAAAATAACACTTTGATTTATTTTTTGGAGTAAATTTGAATCTAACAATAAAATCATACAAAACAATAGAAGTCGCTTTAAAAAATCATCATATCACTACAGAAGAAGCGCTTGCTTTAATTGATGACGTTGAGTTCATGGAACGCTCACAAGATATTCTTCAATGGGGCCGTTATTACTTTCCTCATAAAATACAGTCTAATTACAACGATTTACATAGGCATATAAAAACTATTATGTTCGATGAAATGACTTGTACTATGGCGAGTCGTGGCCACGCTAAAACAACAATGATGTGCTTTTTAGTACCTATTTACTTAGCCTTAAACTTCCCTGAAAAATATCAGCATTTTTTAAACGTTCAATCGACTACATCTAAAGCTATTTCTGTAAATATATCTATAAAAGAAGAGCTTGAAACTAACGAGAAATTAATAGCAGATTATGGGAATCAAATTGGTAAAAAGTGGACTGAAAAACAGTTTGTTTTAAAAAATGGGGTTATTTTTAGCGCAATTGGAGCCGGAGAGTCAATGCGAGGCACTAACTATAAAAATATTAGACCTGATTTTATCATCTGTGACGATTTGTTAGACGATGATGACAGATACAATGTAGAACGAGTTTATAAAAAAAATCATTGGATTTGGGCTTCGCTTTATCCCGCGCGGAACATACTTAAGAAATGCTGTTTTCATTTTGTTGGAACGCCGATACATCGGCAAGACATTTTAAGCGTTTTATCAGAACGAGCTGATGTTATTTTTGCTAAATTCGCAGCTGTAAAAAATTGGGATAAAAAAGAAACTCTTTGGATGAGCTGGGATGAGCTTATGAAAATCAAGCGAAATGTCGGCTCGCTAATCTTCTCGCAAGAGTACATGTGTGAATTAATTGATGATGACACTGCGAAAATTAAAGAATCATGGATTAAATATCATGATAAACGGCCTGATGATTCACAAATAATAGATATACGCTTCGGTGTTGATCCTGCTATTGGAGAAAATAAAAATAACGATTACACAGCTAAAATTGTAGTCTATAGATGCTCTAATAATAGGTATTGGATTGAAGAAGCTAGAAACGAACATATATCTATGATGAATAATTTAGACGAAATTGAATTCATGTCTAATAGACTCAGTACACAGCCGATAATAGAAACAATTTCAGGATTTCAGGCATTTAGTCGTAATTTACATGATCGCGGTGTTTCTCATAAATTAATAACTCATAAAAAAAATAAATTAGCTGAGCTAGATTCAATAGCTCCGCTATTTGAGCAAGGATTGGTTTCAATTAGTAAATCAATTCCATCTAAAATTAGGTCTAAACTAGTTGAGCAATTAATATTGAATCATCCACCAAATGACGATTTAAGAGACGCATTAATAATATGTTTGAGTGAGGAAGGAAAGAATTTGATATTTGATACATTAAATCGTGAAAAACACATCATTAAACCCTTTGATATTACATCTACTATGTTTGTAGAGGTGGCTATTAAAGTAGATCAGGATCAGTCTTGGCTACTCTATAGAGCAATGGATCGAGATAATAACTGGTATATATTTCTTGCTGAACAGATAAGCGGAAATGGGGAAGAGGTCGCAAGTAAAATCATAGAGAAAAAATATAAACATGGATTAAATATTGTTCGAGCAATAACAGAAGAGCGAAAAAAAATAGTCGGTATGCTGTATGAAAATAATTTTATAAACGAGTTACATTCTACATTATACTACAATGACATTGAATTTGTTCAATTAAAGAGCGATATACAAGATGGGGTAGTAGAATTACGAAATAAATTACAGTTGTCGCACGCACACACAGCATCATTTTTTCTATTTAATAATTTACCAACGGTTATTAAGCATATTTCTAATGTTAGATACACAGAAAAAAATAAATTTCCTGAAGATAGAAATCAATACGCATATTGCGCGGCAATGCTTGGAATTTTAAACACTAGATATGATGATATAATGAGTTTAGTTAAAAACTTGGATGAGGAGGAATAGAAAAAAAATATGAATTTAAAAAAACATTTTCAATCAGAATTAGTGCGAATAATCGAAAATATATATATTAACGAAGAAAGTCAATCTCCGATTTTGTGGGGGGAAATTTCATTAAATTTTAAAATTGGGAACGGTAAAATAGTTATGATCGGTGAGAGCGTGAATCGAACTACTAAAATTGATTGATGATTTTTTGGGAAATAAAACTTTTAATAAATACGATTTAGTTAATATAGATATAGAAGAAGTTTATCAATTTAATAGATAAATAAAAGTTGAAATTAGTTCAATGTATAGTATAATTAAAAAATGAATGAATTTAAAGTAGTTAATCAAGATATTTTGCAAAATATAGCTGAAAATCTTTCTAAGAAAGAATTGGAGAGAATTGGTCAAATAGTTTACGATGGTTATCGTCGTGATTTAGATTCTCGTACAGAATGGGAAAGTCAACGTGAAAAAATGGCAAAATTATTTGCTGTTAATCGAGGCGATATCGAGCTTAGATGGGAAAATGCATCAAACCTTGGTCTACCTATATTGACAACTGCTTGTGTACAGTTTCAAGCTAGAGCTTTTGCAGAATTAATCCCCGGGAAAGAAATTTTAAAAACGGATCATATCGGCGAAAATATTGAAGATAAAGTAGCGGCTAATCGAGTACAGAAATACATGAATTATCAGCTAGATTACGAAATGGACGAATATAGAGAGTCCATGGATACTACTTTTTTAAAACTCCCGATCGACGGCACTGTAATAAGAAAATCTTGGTTTGATCCAATAAAAAACAGAATAGTTAGTGACTGGGTATCCGGTTATGATTTTATTGTAAATAACTCATGCCGTTATTTATCACAGAGCGAGAGACATAGCGAGAATCTTTGGCTATCTCCGAACGAAGTTCAAATAAACATGAAAAATGGTGTTTATTTAAAATACGATGGGATGAATTTGGGTACGCAAAGAGGCGATGACGATAAGATTAAAAATCAGTATTTAGAAAACTTAGGTACTAATAACGACGATTTTGATGAATCAGTAGCTCCAAGACATTTGATAGAACAGCACATATATTTAGATTTAAAGGACAACGGAGATATAAAAGAACCATATGTTATTACTATTGATTATGAAACAAAAAATGTATTGAGGATCGTTTCTCGGCGAAACCCTATCTATACAGATGAAATTATGGAGTATTACACCCCCTTTCATTTTATACCAAATCCAGATGGTTTTTATGGGTATGGTTTTGGTCTTTTACTAAAAGACGCAAACGAGGCCATGAATAAAATTATTAACGATTTAATTGATTGCGGAACTCTTCAAAACAATCCAATGGGCTTACTATTAGAAGGAGCTGGATTTAAAAAAGAAGATTTTAAGTTAAAAATGGGTGAATACAAATCTGTTAAATTGAAGACAGATGACATTCGTAAAGCTTTACTTCCGCTAAACGTAGCTCAACCATCTCAGGTTTTATTTGCTCTTTTAGGAACACTACAAGATTATCAAAATAGACTTACAACAGTCACAGAGACACAAACAGGTGATTTAGCTAAATCAGGTACTAGCGCTACAGCAGTTGCCGCGGCGGTTGAGCAAGGCCAGAAGGTTTTCAACTCTATACACAGGCGTATTTACTGGGCTATGGGTAGAGAATTTCAAAAAATATACAGGCTAAATAGTTTGTACATAGATATAGATAAGTATTATGATATAGTAATCGACCCTAATTTAACTGAGCTGCAAGACGGTAGAGTAGTTGACCCTAATACAGTAAAAGAAGTTATTTCAGAAGATTTTTCAAAGCCATTTCAAATAAAACCAGTTGCTGATGTATCAGTTGTTTCTAGACAAGAAAAAGCTGCGAAAGCACAGCTATTAAGAACAACTGTTCTTGAATATCAATCGCAATTACCGCAGAGTACAGATCCACAAGCACTGTATATGGCAACTGTGAATTATCTACGTTCAGTTGATATTGACTCGTCTATAATTAGACAAGTAATAAATCCCCCTCAAGAACCTAAAAAACCAGACTTACCGCAGTCAGAGGAAAATTTCTTATTTTTTAAAGGTCAGTATACAGAGCCTTTGCCAGAACAAAATCATGAAGAACATTTAAATGAAATGGCTGACTTTAAAGACTCTGTGTACTTTTCTCAATTAACTCCAGAGGGTCAAGCTATGTTTGAACAGCATCAAAGGGAGCATGTCGGTTATGTATATTTACAAGAGTCTACAGAAATGGATCAGCAGAATATTGAAGCAGAGGCACAGGCACAAAATTCGCAGCAAATTGAAGCGATTCAAGGGTTGTAATTGAGTACTCACACTAAATTAATTTCTTCTGATGACTGGCAAGACTGGTATTTCCACCCTAATACGAGGGAATTTAAAAAAAAATTAGAATCAGCAATTTTAGACGAAAAATTACTTAATCGGCAATTTAGTGAGCAAAGCACAATTATAAAAGATTTTTTCTTTAGTGAAGGGCGGTGTCATGGGTTAAGAGATGCAATAGAGCTTATTAATGATTGTAATAAGGAAGATTAAAAACGGAGGTTATATTTTATGAAAAATTACATGGGTGTGAAGTTAATTAAGGCTAAAAAAATGACCATGAATGAATGGCATAAATTAAATGGGTCTGAAATTAGTTCTGAACAGAGTGATTCAGAAGGATATATGGTCAAATACTCAGATGAGTATACATCTTGGTCACCAAAGGCAGTTTTTGAGTCTGCTTACTTAGAATTAGAAGAAGGAACAAAGATAACAGAGAAGGATGTTGATAATTTTATTGATGAGGTGGAAGGAACTGATATGAATACGGGTAAGTCAACACTTACTCATGTTGGAACTATTACAGGTTTTGACCAGTATGATGTGTCTAGTTGTGTAGACCCTAAGAACTACGACATACAAATAGGTATGGATATCGGTGTTAAAAATATCAAATCAAAGTTATGGGGGCATTTAGGCTTTGTATTACAGTGGGCCAAGAATGGACTTAAAAAATAATGATAGAAATTGAAAGGCGTAAAAAACATATTGAGGGCATTAAAAAGGTAGGCCAAGAAATTATTGATAATGCCGATCATATTAATTCATTAGTTTTGGCATATGAGAGTGAAATTATAGATAACATTGAATTATCTGAGACAAGTGTATCTTCACAATATATATATAGAGGGGGCCTTAATCGTGGTATTGGGCTAGCGGCTGGGCTATATGAAGGATTAGTAGAAAAATCAAAACCAGTTTTGGAGGGTGAAATTGAATAGAAAATTAAAACCAACAATGAACCGAATTTTAGTAAAAAGGCAAGAAGACGCGGTGCCACTTTTTTATGAAGGAAGAGAAGTAGAAATAAAAGATGGTCAAGTATTTAGCAAGGGGAGCTCTATTGCTATGGGGGTGTCGGCTGAGCAAGTAAGGGTCGTAAATAGAGAAATACAAGGCGAGGTAATCGCACTTGGCCCTTATGCAACAAAAGAACGTTTTGGGTTTGATGTTAAAGTTGGGGATATCATTAGGTATTCATTTTATGCAGCTGGGAAAACTCGTATTGATGGTGAATCTTTTGATGTTATTAATGACGAAGATGTACACACAGTAGTTACGGAGGGATAAAAGTGGAAGATATTAAAAATAACTCAGAATTTGAGAATAGTGATTCTTTAAATCAAGAAAATAATAATAGCACTGATAACTCAACCGATTCCGATGAACAAAATAATACACCAGATTTAAAGCCAAATGACCCACCAGGATTTCAGAATAGAATCAACTCACTTTATGGGAAATTAAAGGGAACTGAGCGTGAGAGGGATAGATACCAAAAACGACTAGAAGAGCTAGAATCAAAAATCAATTCGTTTGAAAGTAAGCAAACTGAAAAAGAAATTGAGAGTAGAAAGCAAAGTCTAAGGTCAGAATATGAAAAAGCTATTGAAGAGGGCGATGAAAAAAAGGCGTCTAGTTTAATTTTTGATTATCAAGATTTAATTTCAAGTACAAAAGGAGCTAATAGTCAAAACATTAATCAAGAAAATAATCAAATAAATCAAGATCAAAATATCCATCAGGTTAAAACAGAAAATCAAGCACAAGAGCGGTTTTTTAGTAAATATGAACATATGTCAAACGATCAGCAATTTATTAGTTTAGCAACTCAAATTGACCAAAAACTCAAGGTAGATTATCAGGAAGAGATAAATTCTGGTCGTATGACAGAGGATACATTTTTTTATTTATTAGATAGAGAAATAGAGTCAACTATTAAGTCAGGGGCTCAAAATTTAAAGACGTTTTCTGGGGTAACAGGAATTACAACAAATCAAATGAATAAATCTAATAATGAACAGATAAATCTTAGCCCAGCACAGAAGAAAATTGCTATGCGTTGGGTGTTGGATGGAACTTGTAAGACCCAAGAGGATGCATATAAAAAATATGCGTCATCTTTAAATTCAATAAATAATTAAGGAGTGCTGAAATTATGGCTAAACGAGGAAGAAAACCAAATATTAAATTAGATGAAAATAATACTATCGATTATAGTGAATCAAATTCAGTTGAAAATAAAAAAAAATGTGATAATATATGTATAACAGGTGAAAATCCTGCTCAATCAAATATTTACATCAGTAATGATGCTCAAAAAGAGTTTAGTGGTCAACGTAATGCTACAGTAAATGCGGCTAATAATACACGTACTAAACTATCAAATTTTCAGGAGTTAAACCCTGCTTATAGTCCAGAAAATGTTCCATTAGCTTCTACAAATTGGCAGCCAGCCAGTGTGTTGACAGTAACCGGTAAAAAACCGGGGTATCATTACAACTGGGTATTAAATACGCCAGAGGCTATCTATAGATCTATCGAAGAAGGCCACCAAGTAGACCAGGACGAAACATGTTGTGCAAATATGGTTCGTAAAACAGATCCTACTGGAAGATGGTCAAATGTAAAAATTCGTGGTGATTTAATATTGATGCGAATGCCAGAAGAAGTTAAAAAATCTAGAGATGCTTATTTTAAAAGTAGAATAAATAATTCATCTAGTGTTGCAAAACAAATAGCTAGTGAACATAACTCTAGTGGTGGGAAAGGTACTATTTCTGGTGAAATATCTACAGAAAAAGTAGTAGAAAAATTTTAATTTAAATAACGCTAAATAGAAAAACTATAGGTGGTATGTCCAAACGGATGTACTGCCTATTTTTTTGCTTAAAGGAGAGTAGGAATGTCGAATAAAGATACCCGATATGGGTTTAGAGTAATCAAATGTCGACCTGAGTTCATTCGTGAATACAGTGTTGATAGCGGTACAGCTGTTGCAATTTACCGTGGTGATTTAGTAAAGGCCGACACAGACGGTAACGTTTCTGTTATGGCAGCCGCAAGTGATGACATGATTGGGGCAGTTATGTCTTGTTTTGATTCAAATGGGAAGGAAGTTAATTACTTAGCAGCTTCTACAGCCGGGAAAGTACGTGTATGTACAGACCCACAAGCTATTTATCAAGTCCAATTTGAAAATGGGGGGACTGCTCCGACTTCTGCGGCTAATTTTGATGCAGCAGACGCAATATGGACTCATGCAGGAAGTACAAGTAATGGCGAGTCTGGGGCGGAGCTATCAGAGACACTTGCAGGAGATGGAAACTCAGCGCAGTTTAGAATATTAGGTTTAGTACAAAGAGCTGATAACAGCTGGGGTCATAATGCAGACGTTTTTGTTACTCCACTTGAGCATGCTTTTAATTCTGCGCCGGCAGCTATATAGAAAGGAAAATATAAAATGAGTGTATCAGTAACAGATTTATACCCATATTTAAAAGAAAAATATGATGACAATATGCGTAAGTATGAATTCAATTTTGAGAAAGTATTTACATCAAAAACATCATCTAGATCTTCGGAGAATTACTTAGAAAATTCAATGACTGGTTTAATCCCAACAACTGCTAAGTCAGAGGCTTTCCCTGAAGATGATATTTATTTAGGTAATGAAACCACACTTAAGGCATTGACTTATAAGTTACAAGTTCCAATTGCTAAAGAGGATTTAGAAGACGAGAACTATGGTATTTATGATTCGGTTCCAACAAGTCTTGCAAAGTCAGTTCAACAAACCTCTGAAACAGATGCTTTTAATATCTTAAATAACGCATTCGATTCAAGTGTTCAAACTGGTGGGGATGGGAAAGAACTTTGTGCAACTGACCACGTATTAGTTGGTGGTGGTTCTTGGTCTAATGAGATGAGTACACCAGCTCAACTATCAATGACCTCTTTTGAACAGGCAGTGATTGACCTTATGAATATGCCTAATAGTAGAGGGCTTAATATGAAAGTTACGCCAACTAAATTATTAGTGTCACCAAGTTTTCATAAAAAGGCTATGGAAATAACAGGATCTATGAAAGACCCTGAGTCAGCACAAAACGCTAACAATCCATACAACGGAATGGTTGAGGTTTTAGCTACTCCATACTTGACAAATACAAACTACTGGTTCTTAACAACTGATGTTGAAGGTTTAGTTTGTCAAAAACGAAAATTCCCTGCTGAATTTGAAAACGCGACAAGAGAAGCAAATGGGGATGCTTTGTTTCGAGTTTATTACAGACTTAAATTTGGTTGGACTGACCCACGCTCTGTATACGGCGTAGCGTCAACATAAGGAGGAATTAATGACACTTTCAAGTTTCCCAAATGGTTTTAAAAATGGACTTTTAGTCAAAAACGTTAGGGTACCAGATACGGTAGCCGGAAGCGTATTTTGGGTAGACTCTGGTTCCGGTTCTGATATTGGTAAGGCCGGTACTTACAACTACCCATTTGCGACGCTTGACTACGCAGTTGGTAAATGCGCTGCTAATAATGGGGATATTATCTATATAAAGCCAGGGCATTCTGAAACAATTTCAAGTGCAACGGCTTTATTACTAGATGTTGCAGGTATTACAGTTATAGGGCTAGGGGTAGGATCTAACAAACCTACATTTACTCTTGATACGGCCACAACAGCAACTATCCCTGTAAGTGCCGCTAATATTAGTATCTCTAATATTAAATTTTCGGCAAATTATGCGGATATTGCAGATCTATTCACACTAAGTGCAACTGACTTTAAGGTATATGATTGTGACTTTGTAGCTACAGCAACAAATATGAACTTTGTTGAAATAGTAGACACTGGAACAACCGATAATGAGTGTGATGGTCTTGAATTTCATAGATGTAAATGGATTGAACCGGATACGGCTACAACTTCATTTTTAAATATTGATGCTGATTTGGACGGCCTTAAAGTTTTAGATTGCTATTTTAATCTAGGTGTTAATACTAGTGATTTGCCGATTATTGCAGATGTAGCTACTGGAAAAGATATTACTAATATAGAAGTTTCACGAAATATCTGTATTAGATTAAATGACGCTAACCCTTTATTAATTACAGCGGATACAACAACTGCAAATACTGGTGTTATGGCTGATAATAAAGTTCGTCATTTAGATACAGCAGCGGAACTTTTAGTAACAGCAGGAACTAATATTGGTTTCTTTGACAATAAAGCAACGGCTGCTGTTGATGCTTCTGGTTATTTATTACCAGCAGCGGATTCATAGGGGGAGTTTATGGCTGACACAGTATCTAGTAATACATTATTCGAAGGTGATAAAAGGGCAGTTTATCATTTTACGAATTTGTCAGACGGAACAGGTGAGTCGGCAGTGCAGAAAGTTGATATTTCTGCGCTGCCTGGTGCGCCAAGTTATGTAAAAATTGATTATGTAGACTTTGTTGTTTCTGGTATGTCAGTTCAAGTTTTGTTCGACCATACCGCGGATGATCTCGCTTTGGTTTTGCAAGGAGATGGAAAACTTTGTTTCAAAGACGTAGCAGGGTTTAAAGACCCGAAAAGCGCAGGTGGAACAGGGGATATTCTTTTTACTACATCAGGCCATTCATCAGGGGATTCTTATTCAATTACACTAGGAATTTCTTACTAAAATGACAACGAGTAATAGTTTTGATTTTAACTTAAATGCTCAACAAATTGTCGAGGACGCTCACAGTAAATTAAATGTGATCGGTCTCGGCAAGTCGCTTACAGCTAGTCAGTTATCTAAAGGTATCAGGGCTTTAAATGTAATCATTAAAAAAAAGCCAGGATTAATACAAAAGATATGGGGAACTACTCGCGTTGTAACCGCTTTGCAATCCCCTACAATCTGGGAAGATAGTGCGGATGCTACAAAATATTGGGAAGCAATACTACCGCATACTACGTCATCAGATAACAGGCCAACTAGTGGCGATCAGTATATTGCTTACTATAAGTCTACTTCTTCATCAGGGATTGCATGGGCGTCAGATCAATCGGCTGTATCTAAAAGCGTCTATACCGTCGACTCTTCGATTGTCGATATCGAAAATGTTCATTTAATTTTGGAATCAAATAGACAGCAGACTGATTTAGAACGACTAAGTAGATCAGAATTTAATAAAGCTAAAAAAGATAAGACTATAGAAGGCACACCGTCAAAGTTTTACTTTGAGCGACTGAACAATAGCTCAAATTCATATATTCATATTTATCCATCTCCAAACGATTTAAACGGTGTAATTATTTATGACGCAATTAAGTATCCTCAAGATATTGATAGCCAATTAAATGATATCGATTTCCCACAAGAGTGGTATTCAACTTTAATTTATGAATTAGCATATAACCTATCTTTTGATTATCCAGCAGTAAGCGCACAAAAAAGGCAAGAATTAAAAATAGAATTTATTGAGTCTCAAGAAAACGCAAGTGTTTTAGATGAGGAATCAGGTAGTGTTTTTTTTAGTCCAGGGTAAGGAGTATTAAATGGGATCAAGAGCAGTTCAAATAAGCCAGTGTTCATATTTCGGTGTTACAGGAAATTATTCTGGCAAAGTTTTAAGCGGGGGGAAGGCTAAGTTTTTTCAGGTTGGAACTTCTACAGCACAAGCCGTTTATACAGCAGCAGACAAATCTGGATCAACAGTAACAGAGGTGGATTTGGATTCTGCTGGCATGTTCGATACTGAGTTATATTTTGACGGTAATCTAAAGATAGAAATATATGACGCTGATAATGTTAAGCAGCGTGAATTTTTAGATAATACGTATCAAATTGATAGTTTTCCACTTAATACAATCGTTTCTGCATCTGACTATGAAGACGGTAGTTTAGATGCCTCAACTATAAATGCAGCGATAACAGCAATTGGTTCAGATAAAAGAACTTTAATTTTAAAATCAGGAACTTGGACTATTGACGCTAATGTTACTGTACCGGCAAATATTCAATTAGAGCTTGCAGCTGGTGCCGTAGCCTCTGTATCTACAGGTATAACATTAACAATAAATGGTGATTTTAAAGCCCCAGTAATGAAAGTATTTACATTAAATGGAACAGGTTCAGTTACTTTTGGAGAAGGTTATATACAAAAATATCATCCTGAGTGGTTTGGATTTTCACAAAGCGAAACAGGTGCAAATAACGCCACTTATTTACAGGATTGTATTGACTCTATTACAGCAGGAACAATTAAATTTTCTAGCGGAACTTATAGTATAGATTCTGAAATATCTGTCACAGATAAAATAAATATGGTCGGTGATGGTATTAACCAAACAATATTAGACTACTCTAGTTCAACAGGAACTTTTACAAATATATCTGGTATATATGTATCCGGTTCTCTAGGCAGTGCTTTACCATCATTTTCAAGTAGTATTTCTAAAGGCGATGATACTATAACTTTTTCTAGTGATCCTAGTTTGTCTCTTGGTGATGTACTTATTATTTATGATAGTACAGATTCAAGTTTTAATGCAGCCAGAACAGTTTATAGATCGGGTGAGTTTGTTAAGGTAGCTCAAATAAGCGGTAACACAATCACTACGTCACAGCCTATGTATGACAGTTATACATCTGGTGGGAGCGTTAATATTTATAAGGTAACGCCTACAACTAATATTTTTAAAGATTTTCAGGTTAAGGTTAAAAATGGCGTCATTGGAATTAAAGTAGCCTATGGAGAAGATGTTTTAATTGAAAACTTTAAAGCTGATAACTCAAATATTGCAGGGATAGAAATAAGACAAAGTTATAACACTAGAATCAATAATTTTGTTTTTGATTGGTATACAACATCGATAGGCAATAACTATGGATTAATGATTGCAAACTCACAGAAATTTATCTGTACGAACTCGACAATGAGAAGCTCTAGACACGGGTTAAGTATGGGTGGTGGTGATTATGTTGGATGTGTTCCAGTGAGAGACGTTATTGTATCTAACTGTCATGTCGGCACATTAAATAATACAGCTGGTGGCGTTTTAGCTTTAGATAACCATGGTAATGGTGAACATATTATCTATGAAAACAATATTATCCACGGTGGCTTTAATATAGCTGGTGATCATATTACATTTGTAGGTAATCAGGTGCATCAAAGTAATGGGGGGCAGCTAATTCACGCATCAGAATGCCACGGTTTTAATTATAAAATATCAGGTAATGATTTTTTTGTTTATGAAAATATAACGACATCTAATATTGGGGCTATTGATTTTGGTGGTAATAGCAATTGTGGAACGATAAAAAATGATTCACAGTTAGATTTTACAGATAATAATATTCATTCTTTAGCATCAAATTTAGCTAATGGGGTTTTTTATTTTTATAATTTTACTAGATCAGCAAGTGAAATAATTAATTTAAATATTTCAAATAACACTGTTTTTTGTCCGAATTCATCAGGGCAATTTCAAAATGATATTACTGTAAGAAATGCTACTGGTGACTATATAAATAAAATTAAGATTAATGGGAATAAATTAACTCAATCAGCTATTAAATGTGTTACATGTAATGTTGAATATTTAACGATTGATAATAATTTTATTACAGATAGCGGTACATACGGAATATACAAGACAGAAAATGGAACGCCTAATTTTACGCAATGTTATATATCGATAAAGAATAACCACGTATATAACTCAGAATACACAGGGATCTATGTCGATGGTGGATCGGGTGGTTCAGTTGCTGAATTGGTAGAGTGTGACTTTAATTTATCTATTAATAATGGTCAAACCTCTTCTGGATCTTCTGCATTGAATAATTCATTTTTCTTGTATTACTTAGATCAATGTTTTTTTACAAATAATAGATTAGGAGATAACCAAGGCACGGCCACACAAACTAGATTGTATACGGCTGGTGTGATTACTGATTTTTATATTTGGGATAACCAAAATATCGACATAGCAAATTTAACTTCAATTAGCGAAACAAGTATTACTAATAAAAATACATCAGCTGCTTTAGTGTAGAGGGGAATACATATGCCAACAGTAAAATTACCAATAAATACAAAAGCATATAAAAATGTGGATGATATTAGTAATAGCATAACTAGCGATGAGTTAATTAATGGCTATATTGATGAATCAGGATCAAGTATTAAATTCCCAGGAGTAGAAGAGTTTTGTGACTTAGGAACAGGTATTAATACTGGTGTTGATGGTATTTTTTGGTGGTCAAATATAAATAAATTTATTGCTGTTTCAAATGGAAGAGTATTTAGAATTGATGATAAATATGGAAACTTTACCGAAATAACAGGAACAAAATTAAATTTAAAAACGCCTGTTTCATTTACTAATAATCAAACTACACTTGTTATGGCTAATGGCGGTAAAATGCATTATACAGATGGAACAAATAATACTGCTGAAATAACTGACACAGGAGCGCCTACAACCGTTTCACATGTCACTTTTTTAGATAGCTATATTATTGCTAATCAGGTTGGCACTAATAAAATTTGGTTTTCAGAAGTGGGCGATGCAATCGACTGGGATGTTCTTAATTTTCTTTCTGCAAATGCGGCTCCAGATATATTAATGGCTATAATTTCTAATTATGAAGAATTAGTAGGGGTAGGAACACAAAGTACGCAATCTTTTTATAATGATGGCGTTACACCAATAGTTAAGTTAGACGGTACATTTATTGAACGTGGTATGTCAGCTAAGTATACCTTAGTTAAAGCTAATAATACTTTGTTCTGGTTTGATAATGACAAGCGGTTGATTCAGCTATCTGATCGAACACCTAAAATACTATCAACCCCATTTGATAAGTTTATTGATTCATTTGAAAATATTGAGGATGCTACAGCTTTTAATGTAACAGTGGCAGGAAAGCACTTTTATATAATTAATTTTAAAGAGCAAAATATAACACTTGCATATGATTATTTTTTAGATGCTTGGTTTAGATTAGCCGAGTGGGATAATTCAACATCAACTTTCAATAGATGGATAGGTAATTGCTACGCAAAATCAGTTCCTTGGAATTTAAATTTAATTGGAAGTCGTAAAGATGGTAAGATTTATAAATTAACAAATGAATCAAATACGAGTGCAGATAATCCGATTCGATTTGTAAGAACGACAGGCCATATTAGTCATGGTACTGATAAGTGGAAAATTTCAAGTAGGTTAAGATTAAGAATAAAAAGAGGATACGGAACCGGGTCTACGCAACCAGTAGTTCAAATTAGATATAAAGATGATGGTGAATTAAATTTTTCTGATTATATCGATGGGCAGTTAGGTTTACTTGGCGATAAAGAATTTTTTATTGATTTTGAACCCCTTGGAACTTATAGAACTCGTCAATACGAAATAGTTATTACTGATAATGTTCCTTTTGTTTTAGTTAGTGCCGAAGAAGATGTTCAAGTGGAGTCATAATGTCAGAACAAAAATTAAAACTTAAAGTTCCCAAAACAAATAATCCAAGAGAGCTAGAAAGATGGCGTGTCACTCTTGAAAAATATCTCAGAGATTTATCAGTGCTTTCTAATAACCTAGCTGTTATTAAATGGGATAGCTTATCTAAAATAGGTTCAGATATTGCTGATTTAGAAACAAAAAGCCATACTTCATTAACTGATATCGGATCAAATACACACGCTCAAATAGATTCTCATATAGTGGCTGCTTTAGCTCATATAGCTGCAACATCAGCTCATGGTGTTAGCGGTGCTATTGTAGGCACGACAGATGGACAAACACTGACAAATAAAACGATAGATGCAGGGTCTAATACTATTTTACACATTCCAACTACGCTTAAAAGTGATACAACTCAGACTGGGAACGTAGGAACTGGTGAAGATAATTTAATTGCTTATTCATTGCCAGCAAATACGCTTGATACCGATGGCGATTTTATAGAAATTACTGCATTTGGAACTATGGCAGCTAATGCAAATAATAAAACATTAAAATTATACTTTGGGTCTACGGTTATTTATAACTCGGGGGCTAGTGCCGTAAACGGAGCTAGTTGGAATTTAAATGCAACAATTGTTAGAACTAGTGCTACTACGCAAAAATGTATTGTTTCAATGTTGAGTGAAGATACAACACTAATTGATTCAGCTGAATATAATACAGCCGCTGAATCTTTGTCTGGATCAGTAACTATTAAATGTACTGGTGAAGCTACAAATGATAATGACATTGTCCAAGAATCTTTAATTGTAAAGTGGTGGCCTAATGCTTAGAACAATGAAACCTAAAGATGTTGATAAGGTTATGTTGATAGCTAAAGAGCATTTTGATAGTGTTGATATGGAGTCTAGAGGATTTACATATCGAGAAGACCACGCAAAAGAATATATTGAACATATATCTAAAAGCGAAGAGTACGTACCAATAGTACATGAGAAAGATGGTGTTATTGATGGGATTATTTTTTTTCAAATGAATTATAGCCCATATAATAAAAATGACTTATGCGCATCGGAGCATGTTTGGTATGTAAAAAAAGGAGAGTCAGAAATATACAGATCAAAGCTTTTTATGGATCTATTAAAATCAAGTGTAGATTTACTAAAAAAACTAAATGTATCTTTAATAACAATATCATTACCAGAAACAGTAGATATTGGGCAAAGTGTAGGTAGATTCTTAAAAAGAAATAAATTTTTAAAGACTGATTCAGTATATAAACGGAGGTTAAACAATGTCAGTATTTAGTGCGAAGGAGCAAAAAAAATCAGTTGATAAAGCCGCTAAAATCCAGAGAGAGACCACGGATAAGCTTTTAGCTGCAAATAAACCATTTTTGGATTTAGGTGAAAAAGCTGTAGGGATTATAACTAATGAGCTAAATAAGCCACTAACTGAAACAGAATCATATAGATTTAACCAAGCTCAATCTAATAAAGCTCTTGATAGATTACTTGCTCGTAGAGGTTTATTAGATAGTGGCGCAGAAATTAGGCAGTCTTTAGGGTTGGAACAGCGTTTAATTGATAATGAGAAAGAAAGACGAGATAACTTACTAAGGCTTTCTTTGGGGGTTGGAGAATCATCACAGAATAAAAATTTAGGATTTATTCAAAATTTAGGGCTAACTCAATCTAACGCAGCTTTAGCAAAAGGTAGTATTAATTCAAATACTATAGGTGGATTATTTAAATTAGGAGCAAACGCAGTCGGTGCCGCTGCTGGGATACCGCCAGTAGGTTCTTTTGGTTCTCAAAATAGTTTTAGCGGTGGTTATAGCCCAAATTTTGGGTATTTCGCATAGGAGTAATGAAGAATGGCTTTAGGATTTGAAGGATATAGAAGATTAAACAAACCAGTTGACTTAGTTGAGTCATTTAGAAAAGGGCGAAGCTTAAGAAATGAAGTCGGGTTTAATCGATCTCTTAGAAAAATTGCAGATGATAACGTTTCAACAAATGAACAAAAATTAGATGCATTAACTAATGCGTCATTAAGAAGTGGACAAGGGGAATTAGGATATAAACTATTAACACTTGCTAAAGATAGGGAACAAAAGAAAGCTCAAAGATTGCAGGAACAGCGAAAATCTAAGTTGAATGATTTTAAATCGACGCTTTCCATTGCTAAAGAATTTGGGGGGGAGCCTGGGTTTAAGGCAGCATTACAAAAGTTTCAAAGCAGTTTAGATGAAAGTGACCCTTTATATTCGTTTCTTGGTGAACTTAAAGATATAGACACTGAGTCAAATTCAATTTTATTAAACCGACGTGTAACTGAAAGTGATTTAGCTCAATATCCTGTTTTAAGAGACCAAGGGGTCGCTGTAGGTGAAGAAATTGAGGTTCCTCTTGATATGGACACAGGACAAATTAAAGGCGATTTAAAACGAAAATCTTTTTCTAATGAATCTTTATCTGAAGATATTCAGAAACAAGTATTAAAATTACAGGCTAACGGTGGAAGAATAGCTACGGCTGAAGACTTATCATCTTTACCAGAACAAGCATTTCAAAAGATTGGTATTGGTGAAAATGCTGTAACTGTAGTTAAAGCACCGAATCAGTTATCACCAGAGCAGGGTACAAAGTTCGAGGTAGCAAGAAAAGCCAGGGATGAGGCTCAGTCTCTATTGAAAGATATTGAAAAAGCTGGTTTTTTAGAGCGTAATCTAGCCGGTACCGCCTTGGGTGGGAAAAAGTTTTCTCAGGACTTAGCTAAAAAAGCTGATTTTGTAAGAGAAGGTTTAGCACGTGCATTATCTGGTGCCGCGGTTCCCGAAACTGAGCAAAAGCGTTTCCAAGAAATATTTACCATTTCCCCATTTGATAAAAAAGAAACAATTGAATATAAATTAAAACGTGTTGTTGAGCTTGTGGATAATTTAGAAACTTCCGTTTTGTATGGAGCTGAACCGAGTAGGAGAGAAATTAATAATTTATTGGCTTCTGAGGAAGAACAAATAAAAAGTAAAAATTCAAGTAATTCAGGCGCTAAAAATCTGAATGATGTAATTACTGTCGGTCAATTCAAGGTGAGGGCGAAATAATGCCTATATTTGAAGTGGAAAGTCCTACAGGTAAAATACTGGAAATAGAAGGCGATACTATGCCGACTGAGAGTGAATTAAAAACTATTTTTTCAAAGTTTGAAACAGATAAGGCACAAAATAGTACTAATTCTAGAGACTCGCAAATTAATACTTCCGTTAATAATTATAATAATAATGAATCTGGTTTATCAGAAGAGCAACTGAAAATAGTAGAGTCTGAGAAGCCCAACGATCCGTTATTAGCCGGTATTGAATCATTTATTAGCAATCTAGGTATTAATATTGGTCATAAACACGTCGAAAATCAATTAAAGATTAGAAATAAATTAAAAGCAGAAGGGAAGACGGATGAACAGATAAAGCGTGCGCAAACTGTATCATCTTTGACAAGCACTCCTTTTGAAGTAGCAAAGATTACTGCCGCTGCAAGTATTCCAGGACTAGTAAAAGGGGGTATAGGGTTAGGGGCTATTTCTGGATCAGAGAAACTTTTAAATGAATTAGCTGAGGGTGAGTCTCTAATGGATTCAGCACAAGAAGCTATAAAAACCGGTGGAAGTGTAGCGGCTACCGATATTGCAGTCGGTGGTTCAATTAGAGCTCCTTTTAAAGTAGGGAGTAAATTATTAAAGAAACCTTCCGAAGTTGGTAAAAAAATTAATAGAGCAAATACAATTATTAACCGGCTTAAGGAAGACATTGGAAATATTAAGACAAAAACAGCAAAAACAATAATTGATTTTGATAAAAAAATACAAGATTTAAAAGCGAAAAAATTAATTAATGAAAAATCGTTTACAGCTCCGAATTCAAAAATAAATGACTCTGTTTTAGTAGAGAAAATATCTGAATTAGATAAGTCTATTGATGAATCAACTCAAGGCTTAATCAAGCCATTATCAGAGGGGATAGGGAAAGTAAAATCGTCTTTAAGTTCAGAATATAATCGTATTTTAAAAGGGGAAGCCGGTAGACATCCAGTTGATGTATCTGACGAAATTACGTTAATTGCAAATGCATTGAACATTAAATCTACAGCCCCGAAAAATAAATTAATAAAAGAAGTTGCCCCAAAATTATCGAAACTTATTGAATCCAATAATATTAAATCAGGGTTAATGAATATCGATAGTAAAAACGCAATTTTATCAAATGATGGCGTGTTAAATTTAGAATTAAAAGATGCACATTGGATTAAACAAGCCTTAAAGGATTATTCAGAAACTTTAATGAATAAATCTAGTAATATTGAGCTAGGATTAGAGTTAAAGAATATTGCAAGAAATATTGACGATAAAATAGATCTAGTATCAAACAAAGAATATAAAGCATTAAATAAAAGATATCGTGAATTTGCTCAAGTTGATGAGTTTCTAAACAAAAAAATAGGGCCAGTTGTTCAGCTATTTAATAACCGTGAAAGAACTGGAATAGAAAAAGTTTCAAAGGAAATAAAAAAGGCAATTAAAAGTGGTCGTAAAATTGATGATGAGCTTATTAAAAGCCAATCTGATCAAATAAGAGCAGTTAATGCAAAAGTACGGTTATTACGTGAAAACGGATTTAATAATGAGGCGGAATTAATTGAAGATAATGTTAGGAATATTTCAAAAGCAAATATAAAGAAATTTGAATTGCAAAAGGTTTTTTCTGAGGCGAAGAAGAACTTAAAAGATCAGGATAAGCAAATCATTGATTCATACAGAGGTACTATTAATAAACTAAATGAACAGATTAAAGATTTAAATCTAAAAAAAGCAAGGGCTAAAACTAAGTCATCAGAAAAAATAGAAAAACTTGATAAGTTTACTAGGAAAATACCCAATATTTTTGAAGATGCGGGGATTAAACAGCATTTAGATTATACGGCTAGTACAGCGTTAGGCGATAGTATTGCTTCAGCGTCGGGTAGTTCAACAGTTAGAAATGTTATTGACATAGCTAAACTTATAAAAATGTCAAAAGTATATGGATTTGAAGCTGCTGTACCAGTTCAAAAATTATTTCAGTCAATTGATAGCAAAATTGCAAATAGTAATCTGAAAGATCCTATTCGTTTTTCATTGATGAAATATGTCGAGGATATTAACTCAGATCAAGGTGAATCTAGCGATGAATAAACGAATTAGATTAAAAAGAATTAGTGAAAACGCAAATGTAACCTTCGGTGTTCTAATAGATGACAGTACAGGTATTCCCATTTGTATAACATTAGAAAATCCGTTTCTTTGGAACCAAATAAATGTTTCTTGTATCCCTAAAGGGGTATATGAATGTGAGCCATATAGTTCAAAGAAATATAAAAACTGTTACAAGGTTTGTGATGTTCCGGGCAGGTCAGCTATTTTATTTCATACTGGAAATACGGTTGAGGATACAGAGGGTTGTATTTTACCTGGTACCTATTTTGGTGAAATAAATAATGAGTTTGCTGTTTTAGATTCACAAAAAGCATTAAATAAATTAAAGGGGTTAATTGGAGAGAATAAATTTTCTTTAATTGTTGAATAAACTATGGAAAAATGTGGGGGGGATTTTATATTAAACTAACTCAAGGATTGCGATATTGAGTTAGTATAGGAGTAAAAAAAATGGAAATTTTTGGAGTTAATATTTTAGATTACGTGACAAACCCAATTAACGGTGTTATAGGAGCTAGCACAGGTATTATTTTTTATCAAATTTACAAAATAATATACGCAAAAGCAAAGCCAGATCAATATATTTTAAAATTATATTCTCTTTGTGATGATATTGTATTAGAGTTAGACAATAGATTTATTGATAAATTCTTACCTGAAAAAGTCAAGACAGATTTGCAAAATAAGATTATTAAAATATTAGATCAACGTGTTTTAGAAATTGAGAAATTAAAACAAAAAATTAACGATTAAAAATGGGAACTGAAATAATTACTTTGCTATTAAATGACCCGAAATTAAGTATTCTTGTTACAATTTTATTTTGTAGTCTTATATATTTATATAATATTTATATGAAAGCACATGTAAAATCAAAGATATTAGCAATTTATAGTCATATTGATAAAATAGAAGAGCGTCATCAATACGAATTATCTTTATTAAAAGAACAATTTGTTAGAAAAGAGTCATTAAATAAAATGATAAACGGATTTAAACAAGCACTTGAAAATCAAACTAAAATGATGCATGAAGAATTTTTGAAAATTAGAGATATTATTAATGAAGTTAATATAAAAGTAGAGAGACAGAAAGTTAAATTTGAAAGCTTAGATAAATGAAATCAGAAGAGATAATTGAGTTAATCAGATACTTCACTAATGAAGTCGATGAGTTAAAAAAAAACAAGAATTTTTTAAGAAAAAAGAAGATGTATTCATAGATCTTTTTGCCCTTAGATTATCTGACATAGAAAAAAAAATCGAAGAATTAGCAAATAAATCATCAAAAAACGATAACTCTTATATAAGAGCTATAAATGCAATCAATGAAAACATAAAAAATTTAGACTCTGATATAAAAAACAACAATAATAATATAAAAAATATATTAAATGAATTTTTAAGCAATTTATAATAATATGTATTTATGTTATAATATATTTATAATAGTGCTTAGTCCTCACTTTAATTATCTTTACAAATTCCTTGACTTTATATATCAAGCTTTCTACACACAAAAACTAAGCACTATTTTATATGTTTATTATTTAGTTCTTGATTTAAAGTATGAAAAAAGCTAAGAGTTAAAATTATAGGTGTTATTAAAATTAATACAGTTATTATTTGAAGAATCATTTTTTGCCCCTTTTTTGTTTCTATTATATATTTACCATTTATCTTTTCTTTTTAAACATTTTATGCATTTTTCTTGGATTTGTAATTTATATTATTTGATGCCGTATAAAAAATATGACAGCATTCGCATATTGCTATTTTTACATATCTTTTTTACTTAATACTTTACTTAAATCAATTTCCATTTTTATTAAACCTCGACATAAACAACGCCCCATTCGTATTCCTCGATGATCGGTTTAAGCGCTGGTTCGTCTTTTCAGCCTTGGGTTTGCTTTACTCATGCTTAAAAACCCCTTTCTCGACTTGTTTTTGTGTAACGCAAGGCATTCCGAATAAGTCTACGTAACCAGTATGGCTTTCTGTAGAAGGTATTGCACCGTATTCGTTATCAATTAAAAAATTTATGTTTTTTGGCGTGATTCCCTCATCTACCGTTTTAAGTATCGGGTAAACCTTGTAATCTTTATGATATTCTAAAGAGTCAACGATAACATCGTCATAAAAACGACCAGTTAGTACCTGCATTTCATTTGATCCATTTGGGAAAACAACTAAAACCTCTTTACCTAAATAAAACCTAAACGTTTGAGCTGTTTGTTTTCTATTTATCATAATTCGAATCCTCCAATTCTGTATTTATTTCTAGTCTTTGTGCGGATCAAGATCATTTTCCGTAAATAATCTTAATTTTCTTCCGTTATTTTTAAACTTTTTTAATTATTTACTCATCAACTGGTAATGCTTCTGAAAAATCAACATCCGCACTACTTCTTACTTTTAATATAGCTAGAGTAATGTGAGCGAAAACATAAGGATATTGTTCATCATTATAATGCTGTTTAATCAACTCTGTACATTTAGCTAAAAAAGTGTCTGTGACTTTCTTACCACATTTTTCGTAGACTTCATTTAATTCAATAAATATATCTGTTAAATTTTTCGAAACCTTTTCTTGTTTAGCCACAGATTCTCTAATATTAAAAAGAGAACTGTTGGATACTAGAAAACTCGTATTATTTATTGCATTCATTCTATTTTCTCCTAGTTTTTATTTTTAAACATAACCTTTATATTATTCATCAATTACATAAGCATTCGATGCATTTAATTCTTCTAGTTTATTACCTAAACAATAAATTTCTTTAGCATTCGGGGCATTTAACTTTGTTAATTTGTTATTTGCGCAGTAAATTATCTCAGCTTTAGGAGCGTTTAATTCTGTTAAGTTGTTATAAGAAAAATAAATTCTTTCAGCATTAGGAGCGTTTAATTCTGTTAATTTGTTATTTTCACAATTAATTCTTTCAGCTTTAGGAGCATTTAATTCTTCTAGTTTATTACCTAAACAATAAATTTCTTTAGCATTCGGGGCATTTAACTTTGTTAATTTGTTATTTGCGCAGTAAATTATCTCAGCTTTAGGAGCGTTTAATTCTGTTAAGTTGTTATAAGAAAAATAAATTCTTTCAGCATTAGGAGCGTTTAATTCTGTTAATTTGTTATTTTCACAATTAATTCTTTCAGCTTTAGGAGCATTTAATTCTGTTAATTTGTTATTGTAACAATAAATTATCTCAGCTTTAGGAGCATTTAATTCTGTTAATTTGTTATTGTAACAATAAATTATCTCAGCTTTAGTAGCGTTTAATTCTGTTAAGTTGTTGTCACTACAATAAATTTCTTTAGCTTTAGGAGCGTTTAATTTTTTTATTTTTTTATTTAAAATAGAATCTAATATTAATGCCCCATCATCAAAAATAGTTAATGTATCTTTTTCTATAATATAGTTATGTTGACTTAATTCTTTCATTTTATTATCTCCTAGTTTTTATTTTTAAACATAACCTTTATATTATTCATCAATTACATAAGCATTCGATGCATTTAATTCTTCTAGTTTATTATCTAAACAATAAATTTCTTTAGCATTCGGGGCATTTAACTTTGTTAATTTGTTATTTGCGCAGTAAATTATCTCAGCTTTAGGAGCGTTTAATTCTGTTAAGTTGTTATAAGAAAAATAAATTCTTTCAGCATTAGGAGCGTTTAATTCTGTTAATTTGTTATTTTCACAATTAATTCTTTCAGCTTTAGGAGCATTTAATTCTTCTAGTTTATTACCTAAACAATAAATTTCTTTAGCATTCGGGGCATTTAACTTTGTTAATTTGTTATTTGCGCAGTAAATTATCTCAGCTTTAGGAGCGTTTAATTCTGTTAAGTTGTTGTAACTACAATAAATTTCTTTAGCGTTCTGGGCATTTAATTCTGTTAATTTGTTATTGTAACAATCAATTATTTTAGCTTTAGGAGCGTTTAATTCTGTTAAGTTGTTGTCACTACAATAAATTTCTTTAGCTTTAGGAGCGTTTAATTTTTTTATTTTTTTATTGTAACAATAAATTATCTCAGCTTTAGGAGCGTTTAATTCTGTTAAGTTGTTGTCACTACAATAAATTTCTTTAGCTTTAGGAGCGTTTAATTTTTTTATTTTTTTATTTAAAATAGAATCTAATATTAATGCCCCATCATCAAAAATAGTTAATGTATCTTTTTCTATAATATAGTTATGTTGACTTAATTCTTTCATTTTATTATCTCCTTATTGTTAAAAAAATCTTTAAATTCACTATGCAAATGCTTGTCTATTGTAAGATCAATAATTTCATTTGTTGTAATTTTTTTCTTTCGTATTTTTTACTCCTATTTTATTTATAAATTATTAACAATATGAATCCAAATATAATTCTTGGCTTTCTAAGTGGTCTTTTTGAATAAATAAGTCGTATTCATGATCTAAAATACTATTTACTTGCTCTACATCCATTTTAGTAATTTTTGTTAATTTTAATTTTTTGAATAATGGTAAGTCAGACTTAAATATATTTTCTTCATATTCTTCAAGTAAAATATGATCTAGAATAATATCAGATATAAATTGCTCATAATCTTCACTTAATTGTTTAGCTATTTCTATATAAAAATCAGATTCTTTTGCGTATTTATATCTTTCTTGTTTCCATAAATGTGATGTTTGAAATAAATTTAATGTGTTTATCATTTTATTAACTCCCTCTTTAATTTTATAAGTTTATAATAAACTATATTTTAATATTTGTAAACTATAATTTATTATCAGCTCTTTTATGATTTAATATCAACTTTTTAAAGTACGCTTCTCTCATTTCTTTAGCTGAGAACCCAGCAGATAAGCAGATAGAAGTCCAGAAAAAAAGGATGTCAACGAGTTCAACTTTTAAATTTTGGTAATCAATCGGTTTATTCTTTGACCACCATTTCCACGGTAAACAATCTGACATTTCAGCTATTTCCTGATCCATGGCCAACTTAAATTTAAATATCCATTCTAATTTACCGTCAACAGTTTTTAACTCTTCTTCAAGAAACGGAACTAATTTTTTATTTAATTCTTTTTGCCCTTCAAAAATTTTATCTAAACTATCCATTATTTAACTCCCCACTTATATTTATTTTGTATATATCTAAGAACAATATGTCTAATAAATCTATACCTTGATCCAATTTTTAAACACGGAAAATTTTCATCTGATTTAATAATTTTTAGTAAAGACGTATTTGTCATTCTTAAATAATTACTTAATTCCCTTGTTGTTAAAATATCTGATTTTTGTATTAAACTTAAATCTTCTTTAATATAAATATTTAAAAAATGCTTTAACAGCTCATCTTTATTAAATAGCATTTTTCTTTTTAATAAAATGAATGGTAAATCTTCGTCTTTTTTTGTTAGTTTCCATAGCGTCATTTCATTTATATTTAAAAAATTCGCTATTTCTATTCTAGTTAATAGTTTATTATTTGATTTATTCATAATTAATCAAAATACCTAGTTTTAGCAGATATGAAGCCCATTGTAAAACTAATGCCCATTAATAAGCCTATAGCGAGTAAATTAATACAATTTTTATTATTTTGATATATAACTAACGGATTTATACTTATGTTATTTCTTCTACTATAATTTTCGGGTTTGTGAAATTTTTTAGTATTATCAGTGATATTGTCTTTACTATAATCTATTCCCGTTAAAAATGGCTCTTGTAGATCATTTATTCTATGAATCATTTTTTATTACTCCTCTAATTTTTAATTTTCTCGTCTATCATTTTTAATAATTCCTCATAAATTTCATTACTCATATTTTCTATAAAATGTTGCATCGTATGTACTCTAGCAAATCGTATTGAGTTTTTGCTTTTTTATTTAACGCTATAATTATTTTTTCATCTATACCCCCTTTCATTACTAAATGTATAATTCTAACTGAATTTAATTGTCCTTGGCGATACAGTCTAGCGTTAAATTGTTGATAGTATTCTAAGTTCCAGTTGAGACCGAACCAGAGAATAACTGATCCTCCTTTTTGTAAATTTAAACCGTGTCCTGCACTTCCAGGATATGCTAATAATATTTTTATTTTTCCGTTATTCCATTTGTTTATTATTTCTGCATCTTTAGATAAAATTTCAGCGCTTGGGAACGCTTTTAATAATCTATCAAGATCATGTTTAAAATTGTAGGCAATTAAAAAATTTTCATTTTGATTTTCTTCTATTATTTCTTTTAACATGTTTATTTTCAAATCATGCAAATTATGTACATTTTTTTCTTCATCGTAAATAGCACCATTGCAAAATTGTAACAATTTCATGCCCAGGGTGGCTTGAGATGGAGCAGTTATATCAACATTATTTTGTAAATTTAATATAAACTCATTTTCTAGATTTTTATATTCTGACATCAATTTTTTATCTAAAAAAACATATTCGTTTAGTTCTATTTTTTCGGGCAACTCTGGATAATCATTTTTATCCAGAGTTATAACTATATCTGATATTAGTTGTTTTATTTCGTTTTCTGCTCCTGGCTTTAAATCGTACACATATTGACTATACATATTTTGATTTAAAAATCTATTTCTAAATTGAGTTACAGTTCTTCCTAGACGCTCTCCTTGATCAATTAAAAAAATCTGTGACCATAAATCTTTATATCCATTGGGTGTGGGTGTACCCGTCAAAGTTATTACTGTTTTTGTGAATTTTAAAACTTTTTTTAATGCTTTAAAGCGTTTAGACGCGGGGTTTTTAAAACTTGTCACTTCATCTATTACTACGCCGTCGAATTCCCATTTATTATTTTCAATTAGCCACGGCACGTTTTCTCTATTAATTACTAAAATATCGAAATTAGAATTTATAATATTTTCTCTTTGTTTTTTTGAACCTGTACATATTGAAATATTTAAATTTTTTGTATGATTCCATTTCTCCGATTCTTGTTTCCAAACCGTATTTGCAACGCGCAATGGAGCTATTATTAATATTTTATTGTTATAAAAATCATCTAAAAGATCAGATATAGCCGTCAAAGTAGATATTGTTTTTCCTCCGCCCATATCTACCCATAGTGCTAACTTTTTCTTTTCTTTAATACGCTCAATTAGTTTATTTTGATAATTATGTAAATTCGATCTATTTAACATTTTGTAATTACCCGTATATCATTACATTATTGAAAAATTTATTTTTAGCATTTTGTAAATCATTGTAATTATCAAGATCAAATTCTTCAGTACTTAAAAATAATTCAAAACCCTCATTAAGTATATCTAATTCTTTTTCAGAATATCCATTTGTATTTTCTAATGTAAAATGTTGCATTTTTATTAACTCCTCATTTAAGTTTGTAAATTAATTATAAATTATATTTTAATATTTGTAAAGTATAATTTATCAATTATTTCAATACCCTTTTCAACATTGTCTATCACATATACTTCGAATTTATTTTTTTGTAATAATTTTATAGTATATAATTGTAATTTAGTCGGAGATTTTTTAGGGGCTTTGAATTCAATAAAAAACACATTTCCATTTTTTAAAAACAAACGATCGGGTAAACCTTTATTGTGCATTCCTTGGAGTTTGTAGCTTAAAAAACCTTTAGTTTTAGCATAATCGCATACTTTTTTTTCTATGCACGATTCTTTCATAATTAAATTTTATAATGTATAGTATTAATATTTAGCTTATTTAACATTTTTATGCCTGAATTATCTTTATATATATTTGAATAAATAACAGTTTTACATGATGTATTTGCTATCAATTTAGCACAAGTAATGCACGGAGAAGTTGTACAATAAATAATATCAATAGTCATTATTGAACTACATTGTAATAATGCATTTTGTTCAGCATGTGTTGCCATGCATTTATTTAATGCTGTAGAACTATCAAAATTTTCTCCCCCGCATGGCGTATCTATACAATGCGGATAATTTTTAGGTACACCGTTGTAGCCTGTTGCTAATATATGCCCATATCCGTTGACGATGACGCAACCTACGGCGCGTCTTGGGCAAGTTGATCTTAAAGCAACTAATTCTGCTATTTTTAAAAAATATGTGTGTTTATCTATTCTTAACATGTTTTAATTCTTTTTCTAAAATATAAAAATGTCTAGGATATATGTGTAGTGAACCTACATTCCAAAACAAATCACCTTTTTTTAAATTTGGATATCGACTTTTTAAAACATCTAACGCCATATCAAATACTAAGTTATGCCAGTATCTGTCATTTTTATAACCATAAATCGCATCATTTGAACGCATATAAACTAAATAGTATAATATATTATTACGTATAAATAATTGAGCAGCATATGTACAAATAAAATCGTTCATGCCCCACCTAGTTGCATCTTTATGCATATTTGGTCGATTGTAAATCATGACAGATTGTCTAGTGTGCTTATTATCTAATAATTTATCTATAGCATTTTGAAACTGATTGTAATTTTCATGACTAAATATACACCACCCATAATTGCTATTTATTTCTCCATATTTGCCCGAAATTTCTTTCCATATTTTAGGTATTGGTTCTGCCAAATCATTTATATTTAATGATTTAGATAAGTACCAATTTGCTTCTTTTTTAACATATTCTTTATTAATTTTGCCAAAAATTGTAGTTTTGTCTGCTAAAAAAGAACAGTTAATAATTTCTAAAGTGTTTGTTTCTAACACGTACGTTTTATTTAACCAATCTTTGTATATATCTAAAAAAAGTGTTCTAATGTGTTCTGTATTAATCATTTATTCCCTTTTCATGTTTTAATAAATAATTTTCTAATAATTTAGCGTAGCCTGAAATGTCATGTATGTTGTCAATGTAAAATGGATCTCCACAAACACATCTAGATATTTTATGAAAAATCATATGAAATGCTTCTAAATGTTGGTCAGTCAATTTATAATAATTAGGTGCTTGCGACAATATTTTCATAAATGTTTGAGTAATATTTGCATTATCTTTAAAACTACCATAGTTTTGTCCTCGTTCTAATAACGTATTATCTATTAAATTTGTCATATTTTTCCTTTCAATCAACTAAATCTTTTAAATTCGGCGCTTTCCAGCCTGCCGGTTTTATTAAATCTAATTGGAAATCGTTACGCTTTTTATTTGTACCGATATTTTTTTGCATATTTGCTTTCATTACTCTTTGAAACGCCTCTTCTAAAACATTTATCATTCCTTGTCTTTCCACTGTACCTAGCGCAAATATGATTAAATCTATCAGTGCGTCTAACTCATCTTCTTTAGTTTTTGCGTCTATATATTCATTTAATTCTTCTTGCATAGCTGCAATTCTAAATTTTTTTTCTTGTTCCGAAAATTTAATAGCGTCTGACGTTATTTTGAATTTTTTATGCATTTCTTTAATTTGATTTAAAAAATTATTCATTTTATTTTTCCTTTTTTGTTTGCTTATTTTCATTTATTACAGGCGATATGTATATGCCATTTATTAAGCAGGGTTTATTAGTATTTTTTGAAGAAGCTACAATACTATTGAAATTACCTAAATTTTCTACATACTTTCTATTTAATTTTATTGTCTTGTTGTTATATTTGAAATAAGAAAACTTGTCATCTTCTTTAAACAAATTATAACTTACTAGATTTTTAGTATCGATTTGTATGTTTAGTTGTAAATCTGCTCTGAAATTTTCTTTTTTAAGTTTTATTTTTCCATCAATCACACATTCTTCTTTTTTAATAGCCCAGTGACCATTACTTATATATTCATCTAAAGTTATAAAAATTTCTCTATTATTTATAAGATCTTTGTTTATTTTTATCATTATTTCACCTGTTTTTATTAGATAATAATTATTCCGTTATTTTTTGCTAATTCTAAAAATTTATTTAAAGACTCTTGGTTATCAACTTCAATTGAACTATTATGATCGCCACATACTCCCCAGTCATAACCTGTGTCTTCTGAATCAATCATTTTTCTATGTCTTAAAAACTCACCGTTTTTATCAGTTTTGCTTACTAAACAAGCTTGAAAATAATTATTTTCCCCAAGATCGTCTGTGGCGTAAGCAAATCCATTTTCTAAATCTATTTCTATCCGTGTTGCTAAATTATTCATTTTTATTTTCTCCCTCATATTTAAATTTATGAGTTTATAATAAACTATATTTTAATATTTGTAAACTATAAATTTAAATAACCGATTTCTTCTAATATTGATATTGACTCCTCAATATATTTATCATATGCGATATCTTCTGGAAATGCTGATAATTGCATTATTGGCATTGCATCGTTAGATTTAGCTACTTTATCTCCTGATTTTTTACAATTCTTAGAATATACGATCTTATCTCCGTTTTTTGAATAGTACCAACGGACAACTTTACCTAAATATTTATTATGAAATTCAGCCCCTCCAGTTACACGTCTGACATGTATAAATTTTGTTATGTCTCTGCACCTTTTTATTGTATCTGTTATTGATATTTTATTTTTAACTAGTTCTATAACAGCTCTTGCACAAATAGAGCCTTGCGGATTTTTTTGCAACGAATCTTTTGCAAAAATTCCTTTTTCTTTTATTTCGTTTTCAACAGTTATTGCAAAATAATTATTAACGTCTCTAGCACATAATGCTTTGTAATAATTATCTTCTAAAATAAATTGTGTTTTTCTACTCCATGTTTTACATATGTCATTATATTTTTCATAATCATTTTTTTCTAATAATGAAACAAAACCATCGGTATTAGCGCTTACTACTGAAATATTATTTAATTCTAATTCTTCAATTAACATTAATAATGCGAGTTGGCCTGTCAATGTCACTGTCATCATTAAATCAGGAGAATATAAGCATGACCATTTTGAACCCAATTTACCAAAAGCCCCGTTTATTACGATTTTCAATGATTCATTTGTAACTTTATCATTATTTTTCTTCGCAATTAATCTCTCTTCAACTATTTTTTTATACACATCTAAAAACACGTGGCCTAAATTTTTAGGATATAATTTTAAATTTAATATAATCGAAGGGTAATAAGAAGCAACATCTTTATCAATTAATAACTGATTTTTCTTAGGAATAAGTGTTTGTGATTTTTCAGTTGAATGTAATCCACCTACGCCTAATTGATAATTACTTTTTCCTAAATTTATTTTGAGATCACGTAATTTCTTAGGTAATTTTATAGAGCCTCGCGCATCTAATTCAAAATTATGATTTTCTATATATTTTAAAACATCATTTAATTCTTGTGTTTTAAACGATATAAAATTAGGTTTTTTATATTTAAAAGTAGCTTCTTTATTGATTTTAGGAGCATATAATCTTGCATTAGGATTTATTTTTTTAATTTCTGATTTGATTATTGCTTCTGCAATTTGAGCATCGCTTTTTGACATTAAATTAACATTATATTTTTCACTCATTTTTAGACGCAAATCTATTCGATCTGAAATAGATTTATATAAATCTATAGTTGTATCAAGATCATTTATACAATATGATTTTATTTCGTCCATTTGATTTTTTGTCAATTCTAAATTTGGATCATATGGCAAATCTTGTAAACGTTTAGAGTGTATTCTACCGCCATAAAGTTTTAAACTAACTCCCGCACCCGGAGAAGGTTCTTGAATATCAAAATGGTTTATATCTTTAGATTGTAATAAATAAAAATCTTTTATAGTTTTCCAACCCGGGATATTATTTAATATTATCATTTTAGACATTTCATACAACTCATAAGCCGTTTTTTGTTTCAAAGCATATAAAATTATAGGCATATCATAATTTCTACTATTGAATCCGAAAGTTGTTCGTTTATATAAAATTGTTTTTAATTTTTTTAAATCTTGATCGCTTAAAAATGAATCTTCGCCTTTGATTTCAATAGTAACAATTTTATTATTGTCAATATTTTTAAATGCAAATAAAGAATAATTTGGATATATCTCAATATCTAATACTACTAAGTTTTTCATAATTTTGATACTAAAAAGCCCTAACACGATAATCAGGGCTTTTTAGTTTATTTTTATAGTTCGTCGTCTATGTCTTCGAATTCATCAACAACATCGATATCATTTTTACCGAAAGGTTCCCCATCTTTTACAAATTGAATGCCATATAAATTCGCATTTACTCTTTTACCATATGAATTATTTTGTACCCAAAAATCGATTATAGCATTTACATAACAACCTGCGTAAATAATTTCATCATCTTCTATAATCGCACTTTTATCTTTATTAACAACAGTAGGTCGTAACTTAGATGATGCTTTTATCGACCAATTATCTGCGTATCCATCGTATTCGACGTCATCTCCGTCTTTAACGCATATTTTATCTGCATTTACTTTTATTTTCGCTTCACGTAATACTTCTTGAATTAATTCATCAATTCTTTTTTTTGTTTTAACATCTTCTTTAGAAAGTAAAAACGTAGCTTCATATTTACCCTCTTTTCCGTCGAATACCGACTTATTAAAAATACTTGGAAAACTTAACCTTACATTTTTTAATTGTATTTTTTTAGACATTTTATTTTTCTCCTTTTAGCTTTTTATAAATTTAATATTAACATAAATTTTTAAATATGTAAACTGTATTTTTAAATATAGTTATGTAAGTTGTTCGAATTCGTTTTCAATTTTATCTACTTTAATTTCTTTACGTTTATCTGAACTTTGAACAACTGTTAATTTTCCCCTTGGCTTTAAAGTTAAACTTTTAATTTCATCTTTGCTTATTTTTTTCTCTGCTTCAGTTATACTTATTAATTTTTTATTGTACGCGTCTTCGCCTAATTTTTTTAATAAAAACTCTTCAGCGTCTTCTGCCCATTTTCTATTTGATCTGCCTTGTACGAATTTATATCCCTTGAATTTTTCACCTTTTTGTAATTTATTATAAACATATTCTTCAATTGATTTTATATATAATTCTATTAGTTTTTTATTATCTAATATTGAACGTTTTTGTTCATCTGTAGTTTTTGTACTGTCTATATCATCAAACTGATTTTTTACTATATCGTTTGTAAAATTAAACAAAACTTTGCAGTCAGCTTTGGCTTTGCACCAACGACATTGTTTTTCACCAGGGTTAAATGGTGCGTTATCTGATAAAGCTAAATCTGCTTGTTTTGAAGCGTATTTAGCAAATTCGTTTAATTGTTTTATTGATATTCCCCACTTTGAAAAATTAGATATTCTAGGCTGTATAATATGTATAATTATATCCTTAATATCGTATAAAAATTTTAGTTCATTTATTAGCCCTAAAGCATACAATTGTGCTTGAGTATTATTTTCAGCATCTACTAAAACCCCTTTCCCATATTTCAAATCAAAAATATGTAAAGTGTGATTTTCTTCGTTAATAATAGCACAGTCTACTGTGCCGAATCCACTGGGTACAGTATTAGAAAAGTCAACTCGTTCTTCAGTTAACAACATAGAAGAATAACTTTCAAACGCACGAATATAATCTATGTATACTTGTACATAGTTGGCCATTTCTTCAGTTATTATTTTATCAGTTATTTTTTTGTTAATATATTTATCTGCATTTTCTTCGTTCTTTAAGCAAATGTCTGCTAATTCATGAGCTAATGTTCCTTCTTCAGCAAAATCGCTAGTAAAATCAGGATATTTTTCTTCTAATTTTACTGAGCCAGGGCAATTTAGCCAGCGCGAAGAAGATGAGGCAGACAATTTCGCATGTAATCGTTCTGAATGATTTATCATCGGAAATCCTCGTTATAGTATACATTATTGTTATTTATTTTTATTTTATGCCAATTTTTCTCATACCACAAATCAGTTATTTTCCAGTGGGTTTTTATATAAAAATAAATTTCTATGAAACGTTTATTTTTAACACCTTTCAATGCGAACATTTCTAACGCGCTTTTACTTATTATGTCATATATAGTACTTATATTAGATTGTTGCAAAGTATAAATAGTTAACTTATTAAGTTTGGATTTTTTTAACAATGTACTTTTAGATAATTCGATTAGTCTGTTTTCCAAATCACATTCTGTAATAAAATGATTTAAAAATGTTGTGTTATTCTTTTTTCTTAGAAATATTTTTTTAAGAAATTTAATCATTTTTAATTTTCCTCGTTTAATTTTTCTTTTAATTTGTTAAGTTTTTCTATATTTAAATCAGCAATACATTCTTCATTTAATTCGTTTTCAATAAAATCTTTAATTTCAGTTCTGCTTATCGCTCCGCTAACCATTTTTTCTTTTGCTAATTTTTTGACTTCTTCTCTTAAATTTTCAATATTATCTTTTTTTGTTTGAAGTTTAATATTTGAACATGTATCAGTTTTTGTTTGAAGTTTAATATTTGAACATGTATCAGTTTTTTTAGATTTCTTTTCATTTAAATTCACAATACATTCTTCTTTTATGAATCCTATGACCTCATTTTTATACATTACAACGCCATAGTTTTCTGGTTTAGCTATAAAATTTTTCATTTCTTACTCCTCTATTTTTTTATATTTAACGCCGTTTAAAATTATAATATCGTCATACTCATCTTCAAAAATTGATATGTCTACATATGCCAAAGCATCGCCATTTTGTTTAACAGCTTCTAAACAAATTTCATCTGTTTTGATCTTTAACATACATTAAAGCATCGCCATTTTGTTTAACAGCTTCTAAACAAATTTCATCTGTTTGATCTTTAACATACATTAAAGCATAGCTATTTTGTTTAACAGCTTCTAAACAAATTTCATCTGTTTGATCTTTAACATACATTAAAGCATAGCTATTTTTCTTAACAGCTTCTAAACAAATTTCATCTGTTTGATCTTTAACATACATTAAAGCATAGCTATTTTGTTTAACAGCTTCTAAACAAATTTCATCTGTTTGATCTTTAACATACATTAAAGCATAGCTATTTTTCTTAACAGCTTCTAAACAAATTTCATCTGTTTGATCTTTAACATACATTAAAGCATAGC
>Ga0208644_1000296_pt1 | contig 39019 bp, 54 predicted proteins | sample VirMetDEL_Nov_18_FD_184517 | JGI IMG/M metagenome (GOLD analysis project Ga0208644, IMG submission 184517) | Aqueous microbial communities from the Delaware River and Bay under freshwater to marine salinity gradient to study organic matter... | ecosystem: Environmental > Aquatic > Marine >...
AAGCTGGTGCCACGGAAGCGCTGGAGGAGGCCCGCCGCCTGGCGCAGCGCGCGCCCGGCCTGTACCGCGCGCTGGCCCGGGTCGGCGAGATGCTGACCGAAGACTCAAGCGCGTTCGCCGAGGGCCGCTACGGCTCCGGCGGCGGTGGCGACTTCGATGCGCGCATCAAGCAGCTGAAGGACGACCCCAAGGGCCCGTACTGGAACCGCTCGCACCCCGACCACAAGGCGGCGGTGAAAGAGCTTGAGGGCCTTCTCCAGCAGAAGGCGCAGCGCCGGTGAGCGACTTCACCGTGGCCCAGCGCGTGCGGCTGGAGATCGTCAAGGCAGTGGTGGCGCAGATGCCGGCGGCGCAGCTGGGCGGCGTGCGCGTCATCGTCGAGCCGCTGACCGAGTTCGTGTTGGGCGAGCAGCCGGCGGCGGCGGCGGTTCCCCCGCTCAAGATGGCCAAACGAACCACTCCCTGACCCTGTGCATGGTGGCGGCGCTCCCGTAACGGCATCGTCGCCGTTACGGAGTGCGCTGCCTCGCGTCCGTCCCTGACGAGGCCGCCAGGCGCCGGCGAGACGGCGAAGGTGGGTCCGGGCGAACCGGAGTGCTCACCGCGAAACAGTCCTTTCGCGGGAGACCCCGATGACCACCATTGACATCAGTTTTGTCGAACAGTTTCGCGGCAACGTCATCCACCTAGCCCAGCAGCAAGGCTCCAAGCTGCGCCGCTACATCCGCGACGATCCCGACTTTCTTCAGGGCAAGGCCGGCTATTTCGAACGCGTCGGCCAGACCGCGATGGCAAAGCGGACTACCCGGCACGGCGACACGCCGCTCATGGACGTGCCGCATTCCCGGCGCCGCGTCACTATGGACGACTACGAGTGGGCGGACCTGATCGACCACCAGGACCGCATCCGCCAGCTGATCGACCCGTCGAGCGCGTACACCCGCTCTGCCATGATGGCGATGGGCCGCCAGTGGGACGACCTGATCATCGCCGCCCTGACCGGCTCGGCCTACTCGATGGACGCCGACGACGCGGCCACCGCGGTGCCGCTGCCGACGGGCCAGAAGATCGACGTCAACGACCACACCTACGACAGCGGTTCGGGCGACGTCTCGCTGACGGTGAGCAAACTGCAGAAAGCGCGGCAGATCCTCCGGGCAAACGAGGTCGATCTGGACATGGAGAAGCCGATCATCATCTGCTCGGAACTCCAGATCCAGAAGCTCCTCACCGACACCAAGATCAGCTCGGCGGACTACAACAACGTCCGTGCGCTCGTGACCGGCGAACTGAACACCTACATGGGGTTCACCTTCGTGCAGACCGAGCGGACGCTGACCGACGCCAGCGACGACGAGCTGGTGGTCGCGTTCTGCCCGTCGGCGATCGGCCTTGCGGTCGGCGAGGAGATGTTCTTCCGCACTAGCGAGCGCGCCGACAAGTCTTACGCCCAGCAGATCTACCTGGCCTTCTCCGCCGGCGCGACCCGCGTCGAGGACGAGAAGGTCGTGCAGATCGCCTGCGACCCGAGCTGATGAGGAGCGCCTGACATGGCCGTGACCAACGAGAACTCCGACCAGATCGACCGGCTGGAGGCAGTCCCCTCCAAGCCCGTCAACCCGATCGACCACGCAACCCTGAAATACCTGTTTTTTGAGTTCACCCAGGGGGCCGCCGCCGGCGATGCCGGCTCGACCGCGGCGCTGGTCAAGCTGCCGCCTGGCGAGGTCCGGGTGTTCAATGACTTGAGCCGCATCTACTCCTCGGCGATGGGCTCCGGCCGGACGATGGACATCGGCCACGAGGCTTACACCGAGCAGGACGGCGACGCGGTTGCCGCCGACCCGGACGATCTGGACGCCAACGTCGATGTTTCCGCGGCGGTGGCCTTCAACATCGGCGGCACTGTCGGCACCCACGAGACCAAGGTGTTCAACAGCCGCGACGGTGTCATCCTGACCGCCCAGGTCAACGACGGCACTATGCCGGCCGCCGCCACGATCAGCGGCTACATTGTCTACGGCCACGGCTGAGCCGCCCGGTGAAGCCTGACCGCTTCATCGGTATTGAGAGGGGCCGCTCCGTGGTGATTTGCGGGGCGGCCCGCTGCTTGTGGGACGATCTGGCCGGGATCGACCTGACGCCGCATCACCTCTGCGGCGTCAACTACGTGCCGATCTGCTGGACCCGTGTGTTCGACCACTGGGCCACGGTCCACGACAGCGAGCACTGGTTCGACCGGCGCTCCATGTCGATCTACTACTGCCGCGGCGAGGCGCTGGCAAACCATTGCCGCCTGCACGGCCGGCACCGCGACGACGCCGAAGTGATCCGCTGGAACTTCCGGGACGAGGGCACGTCGTCGCTGTTCGCTACCCGCGTCATGCTAGCCCTGGGCTACGAGCGGATCATCCTGGCCGGCGTGCCGCTCGACGGCACCGGCCATTTCTACGAGCCGCCTGGCGTCTGCCGGCCGCAGGACCAGTTCGCCGCCCGCTACACCCATCAGACCTGGGAGCAGGCGCTGCCCGAGGTGCGCGAGCGAGTGCGCTCGCTTTCCGGCTTCACCCGCGACCTGCTGGGAGCGCCCTCCTGATGGCTTCCAAGGTGGACATCGCCAACGCCGCGCTTGCCTGGCTGGGCGACACCCGCATCGCCTCGCTGACCGAAGACACGGCCGCCGCCCGCGCCGTCAACGGCCGCTACGACGAGGTGCGCGACGCCTGCCTTGCCGCCGCCCCGTGGAACTTCGCCCGCCGACGCGCCAGCCTCGCCGCGCTGTCGACCGCGCCGGCCTTCGAGTATAGCTACCAGTTCACCCTGCCGACCGATCCGTGGTGCCTGCGCGTGCTGTCGGTGGACGGCCTCTACGGCGACCAGTGGGAGGTCGAGGGCCGCACGCTGCTGTGCGACGAGGCGACGGTCAAGCTGCGCTACGTCGCCCGCATCGACAACCCCGAGACCTACTCGCCGCACTTTGTCGAGTACATGGCGGCGAAGCTGGCCGCCGCGCTTGCCTACCGGGTAACCGGCCAGATGGGCATGACCGACCGGCTGCTGCAAGCCGCCGAGCTGGCCCTGCGCGACGCGACCCGGATCGACGCTGCCGAGGGCCGCAGCCCGCGCGTGCGCGCCGACACCCTGACGCGCCAGCGCACCAACTTCGCCTGAGCCCATGCGCGTCGTCCCGATCATGAACCACTTCCTCGGTGGTGAGGTGTCGCGCCGGCTGTACGGCCGCACCGACCTCGACATCTACAAGTCCAGCGCCAAGACGCTGGAAAACGTCTTCGTGCTGCCGCAGGGCGGCGTGCGCCGGCGCGACGGCACGTTGTACGTTGCCGACGCCAAGTCGACCGCCACCAAAAGCCGCCTGATTGAGTTCGAGAGCAGCTATGGCGACTGGTACATTATCGAGCTGGCGCACCAGGTGATCCGCTTCTACCGAGCGTCCGACCACACGCAGATCGTGTCGGGCACTCCGGTCGAGGTCGCCAGCCCCTACGACAGCGCCGACCTGTTCGAGCTGATGGTGGCGCAGGACCACGACGATCTCTGGATCTTCCACCGCGACTACCAGACCCGCTACCTGCACTTCGCCAGCGCGACGTCGTGGACGCTCACCCTGATGAAGCCGAACGACGGCCCCTGGATGGAGCGCAACGAGACCGCCGGCTCGACCCTGACGCTGTCGGGCGGCTCGACCTGGGCGGCCGGCGAAACCGGCCTGACCCTGACGGCGACCGGCCACACGCCGTTCGCGTCCACCCACGTCGGCGGCCTGTGGCACCTCAAGATCGGCACCGACGAGACCTACGTCGAGGTGACGGCCTACACGTCGTCGACCGTGGTGACGGTGACGGCGCGCGCCGCGGTGCCGGCGGCGCTGCAAGCGGCGGCGGTCAGCGACTGGGCGGAGGGCGCGTGGTCGGACTATCGCGGCTGGCCCGGCGCGGGCACGTTCTACCAGCAGCGGCTGGTGGTCGGCGGCAACGACCGCTCGCCGCACACCATCTGGGCGTCTGCGATCGGCGATCCGCTGGACCACGACGCCGGCGCGCTGGCCGACGACGCGCTCAGCTACGAGGTAAAGGCGCGGCGCCGCCAGGACGTGCGCTGGTTCGCCGTCGTCGACGGCGCGCTGGTGATGGGCTCGCAGACTTCGGAGTGGGTACTGTGCCGGCCCGACGAGGTGTTCACGCCGTCGACGGTGCGCGCCGACGAGCATACCCGGATCGGCTCGGCGCTGGTGCAGCCGCTGGAGCTGCACGACACCGTCGTGTTCGTCCACACCAACGGCCGCAACGTCTACCAGATGCGGCTCGACCGGGACAGCCGGCAGCCGGCCTACCTGTCGAACGACCTGACCCTGTCGTTCGTGGAGCAGACCGAGGGCGGCATCGTGCAGCTGGCCCGCACGCTGGGCACCGACCGGCAGCTGTTCGCGGTGCGCGGCGACGGCGTGCTGCTGGCCTGCCAGTGGGTGCCGGGCGTCGGCATCGCTGGCTGGACCCGCTGCACTACTGCCGGCACGTTCGAGAGCATCGCCGTGTGCGGCTGCTCTGATGCTTGGGTGGCGGTGAAACGCACCATCGACGGCACCGTCGCCCGCTTTGTCGAGTACCTGTCGTCGTCGGCCCATGTCGATGCCGGCGTGATCGGCTCGGGCGGCCCGTTTACGACGCTGACCGGCCTCGGCCACCTGGACGGCGAGGAAGTCGACGTGCGCGCTGACCGGGCGACCCTGCCGGCGAAGACGCCGGCCTTAGGGTCGATCAGCCTCGGCGCCACCTACGACGCGGTGCAGGCCGGGCTCGGCTTCTCGTTCACGGTGACGCCGCTGCCGTTGGTGGACGGCAACCCTCGCGGAACCGGGGTGGGCCGCCGCCGCCGCACTTTCGAGGTCACGCTGCTGCTGGACGGCACGACGGCTGCCAAGGTCAACGGCCGCCCTCTGGTGCTGCGTGGTGCCACTGTGCCGATGGGTGAAGGCCCGGAGCCGTTCACCGGCGAGCACACCGTCACCATCGAGGCGAGCCACTTCGACGACGGCACGTTCACCATCTCGGGCACCGAGCCGCAGCCGTTTGGGCTGAGCGCGGTCGCCTACGTGCTCGAAACCGGAGGCGCGTGATGGCGGACTTCGGCCTGTTCTCGATCAACGACGATTATCTTGACCTGGGCGGCCAGGCGCTGGGCGGCGTCGCGGGCTATCTGGACAACCGGGCAAAGAAGGACGCGCTGGAGAGCCGCGCGCAGATCGCCCGCCTGAACGTGCAGGCGCTCGACGACACCAGGGCGACCGACGCGGAAAGCTTCGCCATCGACCTGCGGGCGCTCCGCTTCGCCCGCGACTACAACGACCGCCAGCTGGCCCGCGAGCTGGGCGTCGAGGAGACCCGCTCGTCGGTCGAGATCGACCGCATCCGCCAGGACCTGGGCGAGCGGCTGTTGGCGATTGGCGTGCGCCGGCAGACGCTCGATTTGGCTCTGGAAACGCCGGGGCTGGCGATCGAGAGCCTGACGGCCCTGAACCCCGGCGATGCCGAGCGGCTGGCGCGGGGCGAGGCGATCGACGGCTCGGTGGGCCTGCTGCAATCGCTGGAGGCCGGCCGCGTTATCCTGCAGGACGTGTTCGCGATCCAGCGCGACATGATCCGCCTGAACGAGGTATCGCAGCTCGACCAGATCGACCTCTCCCAACGCGGTGCCGACCTCGATCTGGAGCAGTTTCGTGACCGGAGCCTGACGGCGAGCCGGATCGCCGGCACCCGCTACGACCAAACCCTGCGGGAGATCGACGCCCGCCTGCTGCTGGCCGAGCGGGAGCAGGACCGGACGCGGGCGGACCTGCGGGCGCAGGCGGCGGGCCGAAACGTCGCCACGACCAGCGGCAGCGTTCGGGAAACCGTGCGCTATGCCGACGAGGAAGCGGAGATCGAGCAGGGCGTGCTGCGCGGCCAGCGCGGGCAAATGACGGCGCAACGCAACGAAGAGGAAGAGCTGACCGGCCGCGAGATCGACCGGGCGGAGCGTAGCCGCGCCCTGGCCGGCGAAGAAGCGGACGTGCAGCGGCGCTTCATCGCGAGCCGCGCCGACCTGTCGGAAGCCGAGGCGCTGCTGGGCATGCGCCGCGAGGACGTCGGGCTGCGCCGGCAGCTGAGCGACGCGCGTCTGCAGGCGGCGTCGGCGCTGCGCTCCTACGAGCGCGAGCTGGCCGAGGCGCGCTTCGAACTGGACGAGACCGTCTACCGGCTGGAGCAGCAGCAGTTCGAGAACGCCTATACGGCGGGCCTCGCCGAGATCCGTCTGGAGCTGCAGCGCCGCGTCCGCGAGGCGGAGCGTGAGGCGTCGATCCGGGAACAGCAGATGGCGGGCGCCGCGGCCGACCGTTCGGCCGACAACGTCTCGGTCACCGGCCTGCTGAACACGGGCGCCGGCATCCTCAACGCGGCGAAGACGGTGAGCAAGATCCCGACCTTCGTCGACGACGTGAGCGGCTTCCTGGGAGGTCTGCTGTAATGGCCCTCGGTCCCCGAACCCGCGGTGCGCCGCAGCTGACGTTCCAGGGCGTCGGCGTCAACGCGCAGGCGCCGCTGATCTCGCTCAGTGCCGGACAGACCATCGACGGCCGGGCCGATGCTTTCCGGGCGCTGAGCGACAGCCTGATTGCCACCGCCGACGAGAGCCGTCGCGACGTGTTCCAGGTGGCGCGCGGCGAGATGCAGCGCCGGCTGGACGACATCTATGCCGAGGTCACGGCCGACCCGGACAAGCGCGCCGACTGGCGCCGGACGATGCAGGACCGCGGCGAAGAGGTGCTGCAGGAGACGCTGGAAAGCTCCGGCCTCGGCGGCAGCTACGCCGAGGTGCTGCGGCTCGATCTGCGGGAGGCGTCCAGCCGGGCGCACCGGCAGTCGCAGGACGTGTCCTACCAGCTGCAGGACGAGGCGTTCCGCCGGCAACAGGCCGGCGTGGAGATGGCGGCCTACGAGGCTGCCGTGCGCACCGAACTGGAGCAGCGGCCCGACGCCTATCGGTCGTGGTCGGAGGCCTACGAGCGCCGGATCGACGCGAAGGCGCGCGAACTGGCAGAGAAGTACGGCCAGGGCAGCGAGATGCATCGCAAGATGCTCACGCTTGACCTCGGCCGCTCGGTCGCTGTCGGCGAGAACGCCATGAGACAGCAGCAGCTTCAGGTGCGCCGGGAAGCCGAGACGGCGCAGGCCAAGGAAATGGTCGAGAACAGCCTGCTGGTGGCGGGCACCAGCGCCGGCCAGATCGGCCCGATGGCGACCCGGCTGGCGGACTTCCTCGGCACCACCAGCATCATTGAGCCCGAGCGCAACCGCATCGTGAACGACTTTCTGGAGCGCGCCCACCAGCAGCGCATCCAGGGCTCGATGGCGCGCGACCCCATGTCGGTGACGCCGGAGGCGATCAACGCCAACCCCTACCTGTCCGGTGGCGCCAAACTGAGCCTGACGCAGACCCTTGCGGCCCTGCAGGCGCAGGCGCAAAGCCAGGGGCGGGCCGCCGCCGCCGCCCGGCTTCTGGACGTCGAGGCGCAGGAGAAGCGCGTCCTGTCTGGGATCGCGACCAGCCTGAGCGTGCAGCCGGCCGAGGCCCAGCAGGCCATCGCGATGATCGCGCAGCGGATGCGCGACCTGGCGCCGGGCCTGTCGCCCGACAGGGCGCAGCGGGTGCTGGCCCGGGCCGATGAGCTGGAAGCCGGCATCGCCAAGGCGGCGGAGACCCATTTCGCGGTGCGTGACACGCTGGCAAACGCCAACAGCCTGGAGACGTTTGACCGGCTGGCTGAGGAGTTCAAGACGTCGCCGGCGTTCCGGTCGCCGGACTACGAGCCGTTCCGCGGCGACTTCGATGCGCTGCAGAAGAACCTGCGCCGCCAGCTGGTCCGCGAGAAGGGCGGTGCCGGCGAGATGGACTGGTTCGGCGGCCCCGACAGCGACGGCGCGGTGGAATATTGGGAAGACCGGATGACCGACCGTGTCGACGGGCGCGGCAACCCGGTTGACGTCACCCAGCCCGGCGTCGAGCGGGTGCGCTGGCTTCTGGAAGAAGCCTTCGACCAGCCGTTGCAGCCGGGCCAGCCGCTGACCGGGCGCGACGTGCTGCTGGCGACGATCGAGAGCGCCCGGCACATCCCCGACCCGATGAAGGGCGCGCTGCGGCAGAGCATCGACACGGCGCTACGGCAGCCGCTGACGGCGGCTAGCGCGGCGCGCATCGGCGGCTACATCCGCTTTCTGCAGGACGCCTCGCAGATGGGGCCGAACGCCTGGTCGGGCGATCGCCTGCTAAGCCAGATGCACGACATCGGGCTTGCCTTCCCGACTTTGCCGCCGGATCAGCTGGCGGCAAAGGCGCAGGCGTGGCTGAGCGCGACCGGCGGCGGCGAGCCCCGCCAGCTGGCGCTCGGCAGCGAGGCCGAGCAGCGTGAGCTGGCTGGCCAGATGATCCTCTCGACCCTGTCCGGTGTCGACAAGATTGGCCTCATCTTCCGCACGCCGGCGATTGCGGAGACCCTGATTGACACGGTGCTGGCGCGGGCGCGCTACGAAGTGAGCGTCAACCGTTTGTTGCTGCCGGCCGACGCCTCGCAGCAGGACATCGACCGCATCGCGCTCCAGCAGGCGGCCAGCCAGATACGCCAAAACGTGGCGTTCCGCCGCATCAAGGTGCAGGGCTACGCGCTGGCCGACCGCTTCATCATGGAGTCGCAGTCGCCGCAGTCCTACTACGGCAAGGACATCCACGGCCACGAGGACTGGGTGTGGGACGCCCTGAAGGCCGACCTGTACGCGGCCCGGTCGACCCCGGCCGACGAGCTGGCCGCCGCCGGCACGTCGCAGGCGGCGGACATGCAGTCCAAGATGGTGCGCGTGCGCGCGCAACTGACCATGACCGAGGGCGGCTGGAGCAACCTGCCGCTGTCGTTCAACTCGGTCGGCCTCGCCGCCGGCGCGATGCTGCGGGCACTCAGTCCGAACCGAAACATCGGCGCGCTCGTGCGTGGCGAGACCACGGTGGAGCCGGGCCTGTCGGAAGGCGTAGTTGCCGCCGGCACGGCGCGCGACTTCACGCTCGCCGAGGCGGTCGACATGGGCATCGTGATGGCCGAGCCGATCCCCGGTTCCCGGGCGCCGGGCGATCCCGAGGGGCGGCCCGCCTTCCGAGTGTTCTACTACAACGAGGCCGGCGAGATGGTGGACCTGATGCCGGATGGCTATTGGGCTCCGACGCGCTCGTCCTACAAGGACTGGCTGAAAAATGGGCCGAAGCTGGCCGTCGAGACGTTCGACGCGGCAAACTACCCTGACACCCTGCAGGGCATCATGAAGGAAGACCGGGCCCGCTGGGAAGCACAGCGACGGGCGCTGGCCGACCAGCCCCCGCCGTGGCTCGATCCCCAAATGCAGCGCCGCGACTTCCTGCGCGAGACGCCGCCTGAAATGGACCCCAACCGTTTCCTGCGGCGCGAGCACATGGAAATCCAGACGGACCTGAAGGTCGGCGGCGCCCCCCAGAGCGGGATGACCCTGCGATGACCCCGCGCCTCGAATTCGACTTCGGCGGCCAGGCGGCACTCGACCGCTTCCGCCTGCCCGATCCGATCCACGTCTTCGAGTACCCGGACGGCACGGAGTTCCGGCATCTGGCGTTCGCCACAGTGATCACGACCAATACGGTCGGCGCTGCGCTGAACCGCTTCTGGCCGTTCGACATCGACGGCGACGCCACCAAGCCGTTCGAGCTGGACGAGGTGATGGGCACGCCGTTCGAGCGGTTCCTGCCGTACTTCACCGACGTCACCAACCAGTACGAGGCGGCGAAAGTGAAGGGCCGGATCGCCCGCGAGGAGGCGTCGCGGCAGCTGCTGAAAAAGACCGGCTTCGGCATCGCCGGCCCAATGGCGCTCGCCTCCGGCACCGTGCTCGATCCGGTATTCATCTTGGGCTCGGCCTACGGCAAGACCGTCGCCAACCGCGGCTACCTGTTCACCACGATGGCCGAGCGGCAGCTGATGCGGGAAGGCAAGCTGACCCACCAGCCGCTTGGCTTCATGCACATGGCGGCGGCGGACTACGTCACGGCGTTCGCGCAGGCAAACACCACGGCGACCATGCAGACGACCATGACCAGCGAGGAATACTGGTCGCAGATCGCGCTGATCGAAGCCGGCGGCATGGCGTTGCTGGCGCTGGGCGCGATCGGCGACGGCATCCGGCTAACGTCATCGAAGGTGATCAACCGCACGCGCGCCGATGCGACCGATGCGCTGGGCCGCCACCATGCGGCAGACCGTGCCGAAGTGGGCGGCGGCGGCGGTCCCCGCCGGGGCGTCGACGGGAGGTTCGCCAGCGGTCTCGCCCGGCGCTCCTCTCCGTACTCGGCGCAAGAGGCCCGCCCGCGCGACCGACGGGGCGCCTTCCACGGCCCGTCCTATGACATGGACGAGCCGCGCGGCATGTTCTCGCCGGACAGCCGGCGCTGGCGGCGGGACGGCCGTTCCCGGGGGCGGGCGCCGACGCAGCCGGGCGCCTCGCCGCAGCCCAGCCCGACCGGCGTCGACCCGACTGGCTGGGTGGGCGATCTGGTCGGGCGCTACTCGCCGATCATGCGGACGCTGAACAGCGGCAGCCGGCTGGTGGCCGAGACGGCCGAGCAGCTGGCAGAGGCTGGCTTCTGGCTGCGCAAGAACCGCGGCGGCGTCGCGACCGCCCAGTCTGTCGAGACGCTGGCGAAGACTCACCGCATCCGCGTCGTCGAGGCGCTGAACGCCATGGACGAGACGTTTTTGTCCTACCGCCGGCAGCAGGCCGGGCGGGGGCCAAAGCGGGCCGACAGCCTGCGCTTCGCCGCCGGCGACCTCGCCGACCGGGCGACCGGGCGCACGCGCACGACCCTGACCCACCAGGAGTTCTACGAGGCGGTCACCGACACCATGTGGTCGGGCCGCCCGCACGCCATCGGCGAGGTGAACCAGGCGGCGACGGCCATGCGCCGGTTCTACGACGGCTACGCGGACGAGCTGATGCAGGCCGGCCTTGTCGCGGAGAAGCGCGCGGACTACGCGCCGACGCTGTACGACGTGGCGCAGCTGGCTGCTCGGCAAGATGAGTTTGTGACGCGGGTGCAGATGTGGCAGCGCGCCTACCTGCCAGCCGAGAAACAGTTGAGCGAGCCGGCGATCCGGCAGGCGATCCGGAACATCCTGCGCGACGAGCCGCCGCGCGCCGGCCCCGACAACATTGTCCGCAACCCGTTCCACGAGATCGACATCGGAATCCCGCGCACAGAGATCGCCGACTTCCTCGTCCGCGACGCGAGCGAGCTTGCCCGGCGCTACGGCCGGTCTGTGGCGGCCGATCTTGAGTTGCAGCGCAAGTTCGGCGACGTCGACATGACCGGGCCGATGGACCGCATCAAGCGCGACTACGACGGGCGGATCGCCGCCGCCGCAACCCCGGAAGAAGCGGCGGCCCTGCGGGCTGCGCGTGACAGCGACGTCGAGGATCTGGTGGCGATGCGCGACCTGATCCGCGGCACCTACCGGGTGGACCAGGACCCGCTGAGCCTGTCGTCGCGCGCTGCGCGCATCGGCATCGAGTGGTCGCACCTGGCGCTGATGGGCGGCGCCACGCTGGCGGCGATCCCTGATCTGGGCCGCATCGTCATGGTGAACGGCATGAAGGACACCTTCCAGGTCCTCAAGCTGATGCGGGCCGACATCGACGCCTTCCGCCGCGCCGGCGCCGAGGGGAAGCTGGCCGGCACGGCGCTGGAAATGGCGCTCAACAGCCGGGTCGCCTCGCTGGTCTACGGCGGCGACATGCCGCGCTACTACACGCCGTTCGAGCGGACCCTGGGGCAGGTCACCAACGGGTTTTTCGTCGCCAATCTGCTGAGCCCGTGGAACGCGATGATCAAGCAGTTCACGGGCATCGTCTCCGGCCACAAGCTGATCGAGGCGGTCCAGAAGATCGCCGACGGCACTATCGACGCGCAGGCCCGCACCTGGGCGGCGGCGGCCGGCATCGACGCGCGCAACGCCCGCAGCATCGCTCGGCAGCTGCAGCAGCACGGCGAAACGGTGCACGGCGTCCACCTGCCAAACACCCACCTGTGGGACGACGTGGATGCCCAGCGCTTGTACCGCGCCGCGCTAGCGCGCGAGGTGGACAGCATCATTGTGACACCGTCTGCCGGCGAGCTGCCTCTGGCCGCGCACACGCCGCTCGGTCGCCTGCTATTCCTTTACAAGAAGTTCGCCATGTCGGCGGCCCAGCGGATCATGGTGGGTGGCCTGCAGCAGCGTGACGGCCGCGCCCTGATGGGCGCCTCCATGATGGTGTTTCTGGGCGGCATGGTGGCGAGCCTGCGCGACGAGATGCGCAGCAGCGGCAGCAACATACGGCACGCGGACGACAGCCTCTGGCTAACCGACTTCCTTGTCGAGGGCGTCGACCGCTCCGGCGTCACCGGCTGGCTGGCGGACGTCAACAACGCGGTGGAGACCCTGAGCGGACGGACGCTGGGTGTCCGGCCGGCGCTTGGCGTGGGTGAAAGCTTCCCGCCCAGCTTCGACTACCAACTGGGAGCCGTGTCGCCGGTATTTGGTCTGGCGGCCCGCGCCACGGACACGCTGGCGGACATGATCTCGGGTGCATCGTCAGCGGAGGTCGCGCAGGGTGCAATGCGCCTCGTACCTGGGCAGAACCTGCCTTATTGGGGGCTCGCTAACATGGCGCACACCAGCTCGCTGTTCACGGCCGTGCGAGACGCCCCGTGACCGTCTCGACCGAGAGCACCGGCCGTGTCGAGTACGCCGGCAACGGCGCGACCCTGGTGTTCGCCTACGCCTTTAAGATTTTTGCCGACGCCGACCTGGTGGTGACGCTGGTGTCGACGGCCGGCACCGGCACGGTGCAAGTGCTGGGGTCCGACTACACCGTGTCTGGCGCCGGCAATGCCGGCGGCGGCAACGTGACGATGGCGGTGGCGCCGGCCAGCGGGGCGACCCTGGTGATCGAGCGCCAGCTGGACGCGACTCAGGAGACCGACTGGACCGACACCGATTCGTTCCAGCCGTCGACCGTCGAGGACGCCGTCGACAAGCTGACCATGCTGGTGCAGGAAGACCGGCGCGACACGACGCGCTCGATGCGGCTGCCGACAACGGCGGTGGGCGACGTTTCGGTCGAGCTGCCGAACCCGGAGGCCAGCAAGTACCTCGCATGGAACGCTGACGCCGACGCCATCATCAACGCGGCCGGCTCGGCCGGCAGCGACGACGTGCCGGTGTCCACCTTCATGGCAACGGTGCTGGACGACGAGACCGCGGCGGCGGCGCGGACCACCCTCGGGATCGTGCCGGTGTCCACTTTTATGGCGACGGTGCTGGACGACGAGACTGCGGCGGCGGCGCGGACCACTCTCGGGCTGGCGATCGGCAGCGACGTGCAGGCCTACCACGCCAACTTGGCTGCGCTCGCGGGTCTGACGCTGGCCGCCGACAAGCTGACCTACGCGACCGGGGCGGGCGCCCTGGAGCTGGCCGACCTGACTGCGGCCGGGCGGGCGCTGCTAGACGACGCGAGCGGCACGGTGCAGCGCGGCACGCTCGGCCTGCAAAACGGCGGCGAGCTGACCATGGCTTCCGGCGCGATCACTCCGACCGCGCTTTCCCACACGGTCGACACCGAGGGTGACGCGGTCTCCGACGACCTCGACACGATCACCGCGACCAATGCCGCTGCCGGCGACATTATCACGCTGCGGGCGGTCAGCGACGCGCGCTACGTTTACCTGACGACGGCCGGCAACATCGGCTGCCCGGCGCTGCTCCGGGAAGAAGTGCCGCTGCGGCTGCTGTGGGACGGGACAAAGTGGTGGCCGGTCGACTCATGCGTCCTGATCGACGACCTGACCGCGTCGAACAGCGCCAGCCTGTCGTTCACCAAGGGCATCGGCAGTTCTGCCTTCTACTGCTACGACTTCCATCTGGAGTACGTTCGGCCGGTCAGCACGAGCTTTCTAGGCTTCAACATCTCGGTCGACGCGGGCGCCAACTGGCGCAACACCTCCGGCGACTACTACCGGGCCACGATCGGGCGCGACTCCGCCGGCAACGTCATCGGCAGCGGCAGCAAGACGGAGACATTCGTCTCGGTTCACCCCTACGACCTGCCGACGACCACCGGCGTGTCCGGCGTGCTGCGGCTGCACGACCCTTTTGGCACGTCGTTGCAGCTTTTCGACTGGCTGCTGGCCGTCGCGGCGGACAACACCGGCGCCGAACTGGTCCACATCAGCGGCTCGGCGCAGTACCGCGGCACGTCGGAGGCGATCACCGGCGTCCGGTTCAAGATGAACAGCGGCAACGTCACCGCGGGCCGCATCTACTGCTATGGGCGGAGGAAGCCGTGACCTACACCGCCGACGACGTAGGCGACGATCCCGGCCGGCCGCTAACTCGTGCCGAGCGCGAGACGAAAGCGGCCGAATGGAACGCCGCGGAAGCGGCGGAGGCGGTTCGCCGCGCCGCCGAAGCCGCCGTGCGCTACCGGCGCCAGCGGGCGCTCGCCTACCGCGACGAGATGGGCGCCGAGCCCGGCAACTTCCTCAACACCATCGGCGACGTGCTTGACGAACTGCTGGGCTGGGTCGCCGCCGAGAAGGCCGCCGATCGGCTCGCCACGACCGAGGCCGTCGACGCCTTGCTTGCCAAGCGCGCGGACATCAAGCGGCGCTTTCCCAAGCCGGAGTGAGCCATGCAGGTCATCACCAACGCCGACCTGGAGATCGCCGCCCGCACCGTGTGGGGCGAGGCGCGCGGCGAACCGCAGGCCGCCCGCGTCGCTGTCGCCTGGGTGATCCGCAACCGCGTCGAGGCCGAGTTGGGCCAGTTCAAAAACGACATCTCGGCCGCCGACGTGTGCCTTCGTCCGTGGCAGTTCTCCTGCTGGAACGAGAACGATCCCAACCGGGTGAGGCTCCAGGAGGTCAAGTGGACCGACTCCGGCCTGCTCGGCTGCCTGGCCGCCGTCGCCACCGCCTTTTCGGCCACGAAGGACGCCGATCCCACCCAGGGAGCGAAGCACTACCACGCCGCCGGCATTAACCCGCGCTGGGCGGCCGGCAAAATCCCCTCGGCCCGGATCGGCCGGCACGTCTTTTACAACTCGGTGGAGTGACCGATGAACCGCGAAGCCATCCTGGGCGTAGTGCGCCACGTCCTGACCACCGCCGGCGGCTACCTGGCCGGTTCCGGCACGATCGCCGCCAGCGAGATTGAGGCCGCCGCTGGCGCTTTCACCGTGATGGTCGGCGTGGTCTGGTCGATCTTCGACAAGCGCACCCGGACGGCATGATCTGGGGGGCGCTCGCCGCCGCCGCAACGGTGATTGCGCTGGTTGCTGTCATCGCGGCGGTGACAGTGCGCGCCATCCGGATCGAGCAGCAGTCGTCGGTCTGGAAGGGCACCGCCGATGCCGCGATGCAACGCGAGCGTGACGAAGACGGCCTGCGCGCTGATCCTGACGAGCGTGCTTGCCTCCTGCGCCGGCCTGACTGACCCGCTCTGCGCGGCGATGCGGGCCTACCACCCCTCGCTGGCTGTCATCGCCGCGACGACAGTCGAAGAGCGGGTGGGGGGTGGCGTGACCATCACCGTCCTGCATGGCGACATGCTGGAGCGTCTGGCGGAGACGCACGCCATCGCCTTCAACGGGCGCGCCTGGAGTCGGCGCCGATGAACTTCATCGTGCGCCTGCTGCGCCCCCGCCGGCCGCCCGAAGTCACCATCGGCGGCGAGGATCGCCCCTACATGCGCCGCTGGTGGCTGATCCCGCGCAACCGGTTTGCCAACGCCTACCTGCATCACGTCCTTCGCGACGACGACGACCGGGCGCTGCACGACCACCCGTGGCTGTCGTGCTCGATCGTGCTGGCCGGCGGCTACGTCGAGGTGATGCGGCGCGCCGACGGCTGCCTGATCCGCCGCTACCGGCGGCCTGGCGCGTTGGTGTTCCGGCGAGCGTCGACCCCGCATCGGCTGGAGCTGCCGCGCGGCGAGTTCGACGGCGTGGCCGCGCCGAGTTGGAGCCTGTTGCTCACCGGCCCCGTGCTCCGCTCTTGGGGCTTTCGATGCCGCAAGGGCTGGATTCACTGGCGCGATTTCACGGCTGGCCCGAGCGGCGAAACGGTCGGCGCCGGGTGCGATAGGCCGACGTTCAAGCTAGGCGAGCGCGGGTGGCCGCCAACAACTCCAAGCTGGAGCGCTATTGCCGGTGAATGGCGGCGGCGGCGCTGCGCCCTCAGGCTGGTGTTGGATGGCGACCTGCAGCGATGGAGCGCCCGGTGAGCGACGAAGAATGGGCGCGCTCCCTGCGCGAGGATTTGCGGCTGATCGTGGTGCGGCTCAACGCCGTCTCAGACCAAGTAAGCGAGCTGAACCAGCGCCAGGCCGTCACCGCCGAGCACATCCGCCACAACAACGAGGTGACGGCGCAGCTGCGCGCCGACGTCGAGCGTCTGCGCTCGACGGTGAGCACCTGGTCAGTCACGGTCGGCAACGGCCGGGTGGCGATGCAGGTGCTGTTCAAGGCCGCGTTCGTGGTGTGCGCCGTCGTCGCTGCGATCTGGAGCGTGCTCCAGTGGGCCGGCTTCCGGCTTCACATGCCGTGGCCGGGCCACTGAGCGGCCTCAGAACTGCATCATTCTTTTGGGATCATTCCAAGCACGGTGTCGGCGATGCTTCGCAGGGGGCCCGCCGAGCCGTCCCGCCCTTTGCCGCGTCCGTTGTACTTCGCGGTCGCCGTGCTTTTGGCCGGGCGGTTCAGGTGGGGCGGCACCTCGTAGGTGCGGGGCTTGGCTTCCGACGGCGGCTGCAACGGCTTCTCGGGCCAGGCGCCCAGGAACGCGACGCCACAGGCGGCGTAGCCCGGCGGGCAGACAGTGATCGGGACGTCGCCGATGATCCGCTGGGGCTTGGTCGCGGCCTGCGCCTTGGGGATCTGCTTCTTCTTGCGGCGCTTGCGCGGCGCGTGAGTGCCCGGCGGCAGCCGGGCGGTGTGGACAGGCCACGGCTCCGGAAACAGCGGATGGCCTTCGAGGTACAGCCGCTCGGCCATGCGGGCGACGCGCCGCGGGTCGCACCGCAGGCGCTGCCCAACGCCTGTGATTGAAAGCCCGGCATCGCGCGCCAGGGCAAGGTCTTCTGGCGTCAGCGGATCGGACGGCCTGACGCCGGGCGAGGTCTTGTACTTTAGTGTGACGAAGCGCACGTCGCCGCGCGTTCGGGCCTCGCTGATTATGTTGCCGACCGTCTTCTTGGTGACGCCGAGGATCGGCGCGATGGCCGACAGCGGCAGGCCGTCGGCGACGCCCTGGAGAATCGTCTGCAACCGGGCCTCGCGCGCTTCTGGTCCGTGGTTCTTCACCGGGCTGCTCCGGACTGTGCCAAAAACTTGCCGTGCTATTTTGCAGGACATTGACGGAAAAGACGAAATCGGCACACGAAAAGCGGGGATCGCCGCCGCCGCCTCTTCGCGTGGCCGCCACAAGTCATTGATTTCGTGGGAACTTCTGGAGCGGGCGATGAGATTCGAACTCACGACCCCAACCTTGGCAAGGTGATCCTCCTCAGTCATTTGCCCTTGTCCATCAACAACTTGCGGCGGCGGCGATCCGCCCTGTGTCAGAAACCTGCCAATCAGGGCGTCTCCGGCATGTGCTTTGGGATGGGTCCGGGTCCGCCGATTGCCTCTCACATTCCCCAGTTCCCGGCCCGGGAGAGGTTTGCGACGCGCCCGCTTCAAGACGTCTCAGGGGTCGGCGGGCGGCCGATCGGCGGTGTTCGCGAGCCCCGGCGCTCATGCGTGGAAGGTCCCGGGCCGGTTCGTTCAGATACCGCGTTCCAGGTAGGCGATCACGTCGGCCTTGGTGACGTCGCCGAGATCCTTGTCGTAGGCAAGCTCCCAAAACGGGCTGTCGTGGCGATCGCCGCTGTAGCCCAGCCAATAGGCCAGGCTGCCTTCGTCGCCAGCTACGTTGCGCGGGATGGCGAGGTTGTCGTTGGTGACGCCGAAAGCGGCCCAGCCCGACGCGCAGGCAGCGGTGCCGCACGCGGTGGCCGAGCACTTCAGCAGGTTGTTGATGGGGATCATATCGGCGACCTGCTCCCCGCACTCGTCGAGACACAGATTCACGATACTGTCGCCGAAGCTGCCGCCGTTTTCGGCGATATGCTCGGTTACCTTGTAGTAGTGCTCGTCCAGCCAGCCGTCGGGGAACACCACGGCGAAAGTGTCGTGGCAGTAGTGAGTGTCGGGCACGCCGCGCAGGTAATCGGCGAGCAGCTTGCGGCGGCGGTGAAACTCGGTGGTGTCGGTCATTTGGCCGGTGGTGTCGGTCATGCAGCGTCTCCTAAGCTGGCGCAGACAAATGTCGGGGTTCATCACGACGCTTCCGCGCGGTCGAGCGGCCAGTCGGCAGGCTCCGGGTCGCCGAGCCATGCGACGAGACGGTCGATCTGCCACTGGCGTTCGGCGGCCCACACGGCGGGGCTCTCGGCTTCCCACGCGGCGCCCTTTACGGCGTCCCTTGCGGCGGCGCTCGCAGCAACGCTCGCGGCGGCCCACGAGGCGCCCCTCACGGCGGCGCCAGCGGCGTCCCACAAGGCGCCCCTCGCGGCGCCGCTCGCGGCGTCCCACGCGGCGCTCACGGCGCCCCTCGCGGCGGCGCTCGCGGCGTCCCTCGCGGCGGCGCCAGCGGCGTCCCATGCGGCGTCCCACGCGGCGTTCGCGGCGTCCCTCGCGGCGGCGCTCGCGGCGGCGCTCGCGGCTTCCCACGCGGCGTCCCACGCGGCGCTCGCGGCGGCGTTCCCGGCGCCGCGAGCGACGTCCCACGCGGCATCTCTCGCGGCGTCCCTCGCGGCGTCCCTCGCGGCGTCGTCGATCTCGCCACGGGCAAACTGCCTCGCGCCTACGATGGCGTCACGGACCCGGCTGTCTGCGGGGATGTGCTGCTCGTAGATGTGCAGCACCCGGGCGGCGCAGTCCGCCAGCCACAGCCGCAGCCGGCGCCTCACGTCGTCGTCACGGCTCGCAACCGTGCTGGCGACCCACACGAGGTCGTCAAGGGGGACACCAGCAGCGACCGCTTCTGACGCGGTCACACAACGGCCGATCCGCCAGGCCTTGCCGAGCAGTCGCGCGGCGGCGTGCTGGCGCTTCACGCACGGGCTGAGCGCCTTTAGCTCTTTGTAGGTCAGTCCGATCATCTAGCTCTCTTGCAATTATGCAGGGCGGCAGGCGCAGCGATGCCTGCCGCCCCGCCGGTTCAGTCGATGGTCACGAACACCGGGGTGGCGTCGATGTACTTCGCTACTTTGTCCTCGCGCACCGTCTTTGCATGCGCCGCGTTCTTCGCCGAGCGCACTGAGGCGTGCGTCGCCCATGCCGTCAGCACGTTGTAGAAGTCCCACACGGTGGCGGCGTTGGCCCGCATCGCGTCGGCGAACAGCTTGTTTTCCAGCCGCTCGTTGCCCTCGGCAAAGCCCTTGGTCAACTGCTCCATGTCGCCGTGGGTAAGCGGCACGTCGGCCCACCGGCGCATCCGCTTCGCGTTGGCGATAAAGCCCTCCGCGGACGTGACCACCGACTGCGCGATCACCGGGATCTTTTCTTCCATGTCGCCGATGTGGCGCACCCGGAAGTCGGCGGCGTCGCGGCCGATTACCGCGGTGTTGGCGCACACGAAGCGGTAGAAGCCGGCCCGGTAGCGCGCCGACAGCGAGCCGTCGTAGCTGTTGAAGGCGATGATGCGCAGGGCGATCTCGGTGCCGGCGATCTCCTCGACGTGGCCGGGAAACAAGTACTGGCGGAACGCGCGGGCGCCGTCGTGGCTGATGTCGTCGGCGACGCGCAGGTTGGTCGTGTCGAGGCCGGACTGCCGGATCGCTTCGTCGAACAGGGCGTAGACCCGCTCGTTCGGCATCAGCGCGTACTTGTCCGAGTGCACGGCGAGCACGCGGCTCTCGTCCTCGCGCACGACGGCCTGGTAGCCGTTGATGGTCTGGCCCATGCACGTCAGCGGACGCAGGCCAACCGGGAAGTACAGCGGGCTCTCGTGGTTGGCCGGCACGAAGCCGAAATCTTCCATCTGCTTGGCGTAGGTCATTGGGTTCTCCTTGGTGGTCAGACGTCGAGCAGCGTCCATGCAATGACGCTGTGGAACGGCACGACGGTCGGCACGCCGTCGACTTTGACGACAAAAGCGTCAGCGAGAACGGCGCAGAGAGGGCCGGTTTCAATCAGCCCCTAATTGTATTTCAGGAGTATTTCGAAGGACTGGCCGCGCGCCAGGGCGTTCTCCAGCACGATCTGCATGCTCGGCAGGCCGATCGCGTAGCGCAGTTTCTAGCCGGGCAAGACCGACCGGAGCACGCTGTAGTGGTTGGGTTCGGTCATGCTGCTCCCTTTGGCGCCTTGCGCGCCTGGTCGAGCCGGTCGAGGCGCTTGTCCACTTCGGCCAGCAGCGTCTTGATGTCGACAACGTCCTTGCGGATCGCCTCGACCTCGGGATCGGCGCGGATCGGCCCGAAAGCCTCTTCGCGCAGGGCGGTGATCGCCGCCGCCGCCACACCAACTTCTTCGGCGATGAGCCGGTCAGATCGGCCGGCGCCGTAGCTGCCGGCGGCATCGTCAAAATACTGTTCGAGCAGACCCATCGCTTGCCGGAGCTGCCGGGGATCGAGCGGGGACGGCTGCTTCGTCGTCGCGGCCTTGGGTGCCGTCATGAAACACTCCGGGCAGATTGGCTTGATCGGGGCGCGGCCGCTGAACGACCAGCCCTGCCGCGCCAGTTTCTGGATGAAAACGTCGAGCGGCAGGTGCTTCGAGCCGGTGACAATGCCGTCCTCGCCGCAGGTGGCGCAGCTGGTGCGGGTGCCGACCTGCCCGGTCTGCCGGTCGATAAACGAGCGCGTTTCGAGGGAGACGCGACGCGACGTCATAACCGTTCGATCTCGCGGGCGAGAAAGTCGTCGGTCAGGTGGGCGTACCGTCTGACCATGCGGTCGTCGCGCCAGCCGCAGATCTTCTTCAGGGCCTCGGTGTGTCCTCCCTTCATCAGGAACCAGCTGGCGAAGTGGTGGCGCCAGTCGTGCACGGTGAAATCCTCGATGCCGGCTTTCTTGCAGGCGGTGGCGTGCGCCTTGGCGATCGGCGTGCCGCCGGTGACGCGGTGGTCGCGGTAGGGCTGGCCTAGCCGGTTCAGGAAGACGTGGCCGCGCGCCGGCTGCCAGGCGCAGCCATGCTGGAGCTGCATGGCCTCCAGCTCCGCGCGCACGCGGACGTGCATCGGCACGTAGCGCGGCGCCCGCGACTTGGTGTGGCGCAGCGTGATCTGGCCGCGCTCCCAGTTGACGTCGGCTAGCCGCAGCCGCAGCGCCTCGCCGATGCGGGCGCCCGAGAAGCACAGAAACACCGCCAGCGGCCGGACGTGGACAGCGTAGCTTTCCAGCAGCTTCTTCTGCTCCTTGAGGCTGAGCCAGTGCGGCGGCGGCGGTTCCGCTCTTCGGCGCGGCACCTTGAGCGCGGTGAACGTTTGGCCGGCGCCGGCATCGTTCAGGACGGCCATGAGCGTGGACCTCCATCGGTTGACGGTGTCGTCGGCAAGGCCCGCCAGCCGGCTGCTGGCGAAGCCGCTCCAGGCGTCGGGCACCCGGTCGCAGGTAATCGGCCCGAACGCGGTCAGCAACGACTGCAGCTGCTTTAGGTCGTTGCGGTGCAGCTGTGGCCTGGAGGCCGTGTAGCGGTCTACCGCGAGCGCGAACGAGGGGACGGCGTGGCCGCCTTCCGGCCGGTGCAGCCATTCGAGGAGTTCGGCTTCGCGGCGGATGCGGACCTGCTCGGCAAGCTCGCGTCGATCCGTGCCTGTAGTCTCGCGGACACGGACGATGCGGCATCCGAGCCGGACAGTGCCTTTGAGGTGCCAGCGGGCACCGCGCTTGACGAGGGTGAGGGGCATGGCCAGTGACGGGTCTTTTCCAGGAGGAGGGCGACGGCCGCGGCGTCAAGGACGATGTCGTGGCCGATGCGATTGTAGGGGATGGCGTGCCGGCGCACCGCTCGGCGCAGGGCGGCGCGCGGCACCTGCCAGGCTTCCGCCAGCTGGGCGAGCGGGATCATCCCCGCAGCGTCTTTCTCACCACGGCACCTCGTCGTCGAGGTCGAACGAGCCGCCGCTCTGCTGCCGCGCCGCCGGGGCCAGCTGGCCCAGATCGTCGGCATCGTCGCGGGTGGCTTCGCCGCCGCCGTCCTTGCGGGCGTCGAGCAGGATGAGCTGGCTGTTGAAGCCGGAGAGCACCACCTCGGTCGCGTACTTCTCCGCGCCGTCCTTGTCCTTGTACTTGCGGGTGCGCAACTGCCCGGCGACGTAGCACTTCGAGCCCTTGCGCAGGTAGTCGGCAGCGATCTTGGCGACCGCGCCGAACACCACGACGCGGACCCACTCGGTGCGGCTTTTGCGCTCGCCGCTGGTCTTGTCCTTCCAGTTCTCCGAGATCCCGATGCTGAGGTGGGTGATCGTTTCGCCGGCGTTGGTGTGGCGAACCTCGGGGTCGCGCCCCAGGTTGCCAATCACCTCAACGCGGTTCAAACCAGCCATAGGCCTTCTCCATTGTCGTCATGATGTGGGCGAAGTGATCCTCGAACTGCGCTGCGAGGTGCTGGAACTGCTCGATGTCCTTCAGCTTCGAGAACGCCACGGCGAGCGCGGCGTGCAGCACCATTAGGGCGGGCTGAACGCCGTGGAGCCGGGCGGTTTCGTTGGTGAGCGCCAGCACGTCGTCGACGGCGTGCAGGAACTCGTTGCGGGCGATCTCGCCGCGCAGGGCGGGCTGCCGCGCCGCGCCGTCCAGCGCGTCGCGCAGCAGCCGGGCGACCTGATCGTCAGGCATTGGGGTTGCGGGCTTCGTCGAAGTCGGCGTTGTCGCGCTTGTGCTGGACAATCGCCGCCTTGCGCTTCCGGTACTCGTGCACCAGCAGCTTGAAGCCCTGCGGGTCGTTCTCCTTGACCCCGTCGGTTGCCTCCTTGTTGCGCTCCATGTAGCCATCGAGGTCATCTATGGTCTCGCACCGGAGCATCCCGGCGATCAGCTCGATCCGTTTGGCGTCGTAGGCCGGGTTGGGCCGGACCGGCTGCGGCGGCGCCGTGGGCCGGCCGGAGGCGGCGTTGCCGTCGTCGTCGTCGGGCGCCACGCCGACCATCGCCGCCAGGGCGTAGCGCCGGCCGTAGGTAATCGCCGAGCCGACGCCCTGGGGGTCGTCCTTGGTCGGCCGCAGCCACAGGGTGCTCTCGATGCTGGCGCCGGCCTCGTGGCCGATCACCGTGGTAATGCCGACCTTGCCGTCGTCAAACGTCGGCATCTGGATGACGCACAAACCGTTGGAAGTAAGCGCGTCGCGGCAGGCGTCGACCACCTCGGCGAGGTCGGCGTAGCGGCTCTTGAAGTGGGGGTTCTGCGACGACTTGGCGGCGTGCTCCATCGCCGCCTGCGCCTTGGCGAGCGCGGCGTACAGCGGGCCGAGGTTGATGGTGGGGGACGACGTCGGCCGGGGCGCCGGCAGCTCGCCGAACCGCTCGGGGACGTGCGGAAGAGCGCCGGTGATTGCGGCGGCGGCGGCCCCCGCGGTGCGGGGCAGGGTCTCGTTCATTACTGAATTTCCTTCTTGTCGATCCCGAGGGCGTCCCAGAGGATCACCACCAGGTCGTCGGTCATTTCGGTGTAGTCTTCGGGGCGGGCGTCGACCTTCATGCCTTTGTAGTAAGACAAGGACGCGACCATGACCGCAAGCATGCACATTGGCGTGTTCTGCAGATGCGGCGCAATCTTGCCAACGATGAAGTCGAGGATGCGCTGGGAGTGCGGGGTCACCAGGTCGATCAACTGCTTGAAGTCGGCGATTTCCTTGTAGCTGACTTCGACGTCAAACGCGGGGTCGCGCGACATGTCGGTCATGGAGCCTCCTTGATCCTGAGCGCGCCTTTGGCGTCGCGGGTGATCTCGATGCCGTGGCCGAACGCGTGGGCCACCACGGCGGGATTGCCGTCCTGATCGGCGGTCGTCTCGTTGACGATGGCCTTCAGTTTCTCCACTGCCTTGGCGTGCCGCTTCGCCGCCGGGCCGTCGTCCAGCCAGCTAACAGCCGCGGTGGCCCACTCGTTGTTGCCGGTCATGTCGCGCTCAATGCGCCTGGTCTTCACTTCCGTGCGGGCGACGGCGGTGTCTTCGGCGGCCATGTCGGCGGCCATGCCGGAAGGGCGCCGGCGCTCGACTACGCGGGTCCAGAACTCCAGCTCGGCGAGGTAGAGCCGGTCCTGGTAGTCGGCGTCGGCGTAGACCACCTCCCACCAGTGGTCGGAATTGCCGACAAAGACCGAAAGCACGCAGGCCGGCAGGCCGGTGACGGCGAGGTTGTGCTGGACCTGCGGGTAATAGCTCTGGACGAAGGCGGCCTTGTCCTTGCCGGTGTACGGGTTGGTGTGCTTGGCCTCAGCCAGCCACCAGTTGCCGTCGTCGCCGACGATCAGCGCGTCGGGCCGGCACAGCCGCCAGACGTCGGCATGGTCGATGACGGTGGTCTCGTAGTATTCCGGCGCATTGCGGTCGGGCGAGAACTCGACTTGCCGGCTAAAGCCGGCGGCAATGTGCTCGAAAGAATGGGAGGAGTTAATGGCCGGAATGCCACCGCAACGGATCACGAGACTGTCCATCGCCTTCGACAGCCAGCGCAGGTTCAGGGCTTCGGTGGCAAGGCCCATCTGCACGCGCAGCACGCCGGACAGGTCCTCCGGCGTCACCGCGCCGGTCTTCTCGTCGTAGAGCCGGACCAGGTCGCCTTTCATGATGCGGGTGGCGTCCGAGCCGCCGAGGCCGCGGATGCCGTCAACCGCCGGCAGGCCGGCGAAGTCGTCCAGGGCGGCGCTCACAGGTGCGCCCTGTCGGTGGCGACCGGCTCCAGCGCCAGCGGCGCCTTGGCGAACACGGTGATGACAATGCGCCGGCCGTCGGCGCTGTCGAGGGCGACGTCGCGGATGTAGCAGTTGTCGCGGCGGCGCACCCGGCCCAGCCAGATCGCCGTGCAGCAGTGCCAGCTCAGGTCGAACGTGCGGCCGAAGTCGACAGCCGGCGGTGCCACTCGCTGGCCGCCGCCCTCATCTGCGCGAGTTCCTTCCATTCAGGGTCCTCCTCTGCGCGCCGGACCCAGTCGGACGGGGTCGGGCGGGTGTAGACGTCGCGCAGCACCCGGCGGGTGGCGCGGCGGATCACGGGTTCGGGGTAGTGCGCCAGCACGGCGTAGTAGCCGCGCAGCTCAAGTTCGCCTGGCGCGTGGCCGGTGATCGACAAAAAGGCCTGCTCAACGAGCCCGCCCAGTTCGTGGACCGGGCAGGGCCGGCAAGCCGCTTCGATCTCCTCGATCAGCGCCGGCAGGTGCCGGTTCGCCTCCGCCGGCAGGTCCGGCAGGTCTCTTATCCGCCCCGAGGACGGCAGCAGCCGCGCGAGCATGCGCCAGGGCGCGCTCGTGCGGGTCGTAGGCACCGGCAGACCGGCGACCGGCAGGGCCATCGCGGTACTCCTTGGCGGCTCGGCCGACCCAGGACCGCCACACGGCAGGCCAGGAACGAGCGCGGGCGGTGGCGTAGTGGGAACGGCAGCGCCGGGCTTCGATGTCGAGGTCGACGCCGGGGTGGCTGGTGGCCGCTTCGCGGATCAGGTCGGCCGAGGGGAAGTCCGCCGGCATCGCCGTCTCGACCGACCCGATGGCCTTCGGCTCCTGGGCGGGGCCGCCGCCGCCGCCCTGTCCGCGGACGTAGCGCAGGCGACAGCGGCCCGGCTCCACGTCGAGCCAGCCGGCGTTCCGCAGCATCCGCAAACGCTCGTTTACGCGCTGGCGTGAGGTCTTCAGGAAGGCGGCGAGCTGATCTTGGGTGTCGGCGCACCAGCCGTCGTCGCCGGCTCGTGCCGAGACCGCGAGCGCGACCATAACGGCCGAGTGCGGCAGCTCGGAGCCGAGCAGCTGGACGGGAACGGCGGCCAGGTGCGGCATCAGTAGGCGGCGCCCAGCGCCTCCCGCAGCGCCGCGTTCTCCCGCTCCAGCGCGATCCCGCTCGGCAGCAGCACGCCGGAGTCAGGCGCGGCAGCCGTCTGCGCGGCGAGGTTGCTCAGGTCGGTCATGCTCTCCTCCATCATTTCGGCATCACGCCTTCACGATCTCGATTTCACGGCCGTAGATCGCCCGGAACAGCCTGGCCTTCAGCTTCCAGTCGGGCGTCACGAAACCCTTAACGTCCTCGTGGACGGTCCAGCCGCAGCGCGTGTAGACGAAATCGACCCGCATCCGGGCGATCAGCACGCCGTTGACCTCCAGCTTCACCGGGTGCTGGCGGGCGAGATTGCTTATCCGGCCGGCGCGCTGCATCAGCTGCAGCTGTTCCCAGCGGGCTAGCTCTGCCTTGCTGTCGAACACGGTGCCGTCGGCGGCAGTGCGCTGCTCGCGCGGCGACACGCCGAACTTGTTCCGCCGCGGTCTAGTAGCGGGCACGGCCACGCCACCAGTAGCGGCAGCCGGCCTGCTGCGGTGCAAACGCGGTGTGCGCCGTCGGTTTGCGCTGCGCGTCGACGTGCGCCTTGGCGCAGTAGCCCTTGCCGGTGGGGGCCGCCCGGCCGTCCAGTTCGCCGACGTATTCGCCGCAGTAGCCGCAGGCTGGCTGCTCGGCGACCGGGAAGTGGGCCATCAGGCCCTTGCGCGCGTTCACGCAGCGGCCCGGTCGGCGGGCTGGCGCGGCACCAGCAGCAGGTCGCAGTCGAGGGTGTCGGCCCAGGCGTCGAGGTTGTAGAGCCCCGGGTTGCGGAACCCGCTCTCCCACTTCGCCACTTGGCCTTCGGTGAAGCCGCCAGCCTGGTCGACGTCGGGCTGGGTCAGGCCCAGCTCAATGCGGCGCAGGGTCAGCTGCTCGTGCAGGCCGATGATGCGGCGTGCCTGGGTCGGATCGGAACCGATCCGCTCGCGGGCGACGCGGCGCATCGCGGCGATGATTCGAACGGTGTGCTCGTAAGTCGGCTCGTGGCCGCGCCGCCAGCCGTAGTAGGTCGCCTCCGGCACCGGCGGCTCGGCCCGGCGGCAGGCGTCCAGAACGGCCACTTTCCAGTGGCGCGAAGCCGCCTGCAGTACGCCGTAGCGATGAATCATTGTATCGTACCCACTAAGTGATTAACCTTAATGGGTACGGTATACTGCAAAAGTGCAGTATTGCAACTGTTAAGAAAGGATGGGAAAGATGCGGGACACAGGCAGCCGGAGCAAACCCATTGGACGTCGAAGAGGCGTCGGCGACACGGCTTCGGGCGTGGATGCGCGACGTGCTGGAGAGGACAGGCTGGTCGGCCGAGCGCTGGGGCCGCGAGGCCGGCGTGGCGCCGACCACGATCACCCGTTTCATCGGCCGGCAGAACGCGGTGGCGCCGACTTCGCGCACCATCGCGAAGCTGGAAGCCGCCGCTCGGGTGCCGCTGAAACTGACATCGGGCGGCATGCGCGAGCAGTCGATCCTGACCGGGCTGGAAGTGGCGCAGGCGATGACGCGCGGAGGGCCTGACGTGCTGCAGCAGACGACAGGATTGCAGAGCGGCCTGCTGTTGCTGCCGGAGGACGGCTCGATCGTGGCCCTGCGCGTCGAGACCGACGACACGCTGGGTGCCGGCATCGAGCCGGGCATGGTGGTGGTGGTCGATCTTGCCCGCAAGCCGACCTTGAAATCGCTGGTGGCGGTGCTGGTCGGTCGCCGGATTGCGGTGTACCGCTGGCACCCGGACGCCTACATGCCGGTTAGCTTCGACCTTCGGGCCGCTTTACCCCATGGCTCGGGCCAGCTCTTGGGCGTCGTGCGGCAGGCGATCCGGCAGTTCGACACCTAGCAGGGTGGCGGCGCGCTGCGCCCGGGTGAGCGCGGTGCGGTAAGCGGCGTCGGCTTCCACGAAGCCGTCATGGTCGCCGCGCTGCATCTCCCACTCGCGCCACAGGCGGTGCTCGCCGGCGATCGCGTGCTGGCGCAGCATCTGCCAGCGCCAGAAATCGCGCGCCTCGCCCTGCAGCAGGGCGAGCACGGACGCGGTGCGCGGGTCTGCGGCTCGGGGGGCAAGCCAGCGGCGCACGTCGGCCGGCGTGAAGCAGTCCTCCGGCGGCTCGATGGGGTCGGTCTTGATCATTGCAGGTACCGGGAAGCCTTCCACGCCAGGATCGCGACGACGATCCAGAGCGGGAAGGACAGAAAGCTGGTGACGAGCATCATGTTGATGCCCACGGTGGTCAGGCCGGCGACGACGACGGCTGCAGCAACAGCGTAGAGGATCAGAAACCAGCCGATCCGCCGCGGCAGGTCGGCGTGCGGGGTGCGCCGCCCTGCCAGGAAGTCGCGGACGCCGGCACGGAACTCCGGCCGGCGCACGCAGGGACGGACCGCGTGGACCCACACGAGGTAGGCCACGGCGAGAAGAATGACGCCGTTCATCGGTGGGCCGGCGAGGTTTCACGCATTCGGTCGATGTTTCGGACAATGCGGCGCAGGACCAGCATTACGAGGCTGAGCACGGCGCCGCCAAGCATGGCGGCGGCCGCGCCGGCATAGGTGCCGGCGAACATGGCGGCGAGGCCGAGGGTGCCGAGAATGTCAATGGCCCAGCCCCAGCGGGCCATCCGGCGCAGGCCGAGCCGGCTGCAGAGCAACACGACGGAGACCGCGCCGACAATGCCGGTGACGATGATTTCCATCAGAACCTCCGAAAACGAGAGGGGGTAGTGGCGTCGACCACGATGTTGGCGACGTGGCCGGCGTCGAGGAACATGCGGCCGACGAGAAACAGCACGAAGACGATCGGCAGCATCACGATCGCGACCATCAGCGCGATGTGCAGGCCAATCGGGCCGAAGACCACCCACCCCTTCATGAAGTTGAGCAGCCAGCCGTTGGCATGGCGCTGGGCCATGTCGGGGTCGATCTTCCACGCCGGCATCTCCGGCAGGAAGCGGGTGCCGGCGATCTTCCGGCCCATGCGGTAGCAGGCGTGGTCGATGCGGTCGCGCCAGGCGGACCGCGGGCGAATGGCGTCGTCGATCATCTTCGATCTTCTTCTCGGTCGGGGACGTGCGCCGCCGCCGCCACGAGGGCAGCGGCGGCCACGGCATCAGTCGGTAGACTTCGGCAGGTCGCCGGCGATCACCAGCTCTAGCGGCCCGGTTAGGCCGGCGGGCAGGTACTCGATGGTGACCCGCTCGTTGCCGTTCTTGGTCGAGAAGGCCGCGCCGATCCGCGTGCTCCAAGTGCGCTCCTGGCCGTTTTTGTCGGTGTACTTGCGCAGGTGCAGGACGTGCTTCATCGCTCTCTCCTTGGCGAGTGGACAGCCGGGAACCGCTGACCTTCGGCTCCCGGATTGCGGGGTTGTTCAGGCTTTCGTGGTCAGATCTCGATGTGCCAGTGGGCCAGCCCGTGGTCTCTGGCCGTGGCGATGGCGTGCTGGCTGCGGCCGTCGGCCGGGGCGTCGGCGGTGCGGATGGTAATGAGGCACCGGTTGCCCGGCGTTCTGAGCATCCGCTCGATGGCGCGGAAGCCAGCGCCGTTGCCGTCGCGCTTCCACCAGGGCTGGTGGATGACCTGCGGCGTGCCGGTCTCGCGGGCCCAGCGGGCGACGACGGCGTCGAGGCCGTCCTTGCCGCCCGAGTGCTGGACGATGACGTCGGGATACTTCGCCCGCATCCTGTCCAGCTTGCGCCACAGCTGCTCGGCCTGGGCCGGCTTGGTGGTGGACCAGTCAACCTTGGCGCCGACCACGGTGACCAGCGTGCCCTTCGGCACCCGCTGCTCGAGTTCGAGGAGCCGCTTGTCCTTCAGATAGGATAAGGCGTCGACGACCGACGCGGTTTGGTTCGGAAGGACGTAGGCAGACTTGCCCACGTCCAGTTCGGCCGGGCGCCCGGTGAGCGCGGTGTAGGCCGAGATGGCGGCGCCGGCGGCGGCGGCGATCCCGCCGATCGCCCGCTCGTTGGTCTCGATGGCAAACTTGGCCTCCTCGACCTGCTGGTTCGCGATCTCGGTGCCGTCGTGCTCGCGCACGGCCGCGTCCAGTGCGTCCGCCAGCCGGGTTTCCCTGGCCTTCAGCTTCCCGACCTGCCGGGTCAGTCCGTTGACGAACGATTGGAGGGCGAGCCGGCCGGCGTCCTCGCTGACCGAGCCCTGGAAGGCGGTCCAGATCTCGGTCATCGCGGAAGTGACGGCGTGCGCCACCTCGACGGGCTCGGCGTCGGGGCGGTTGTCGCGGGCCTCCTTCGAGTAGGCCGACGCCTGCTCGATCATCTCCAGCGTGCGGGCCGTCGCAGACGTGTCGCTGAGCCGCCTCATCCGCTCCCAGTAGTCGTTGATCGCGACGTCCCGGACGGTCTGCTCCGACAACCGGAATGCCGTCTCGGTGATCCGCTCGAACGTCGCGGCGACGTCCTCGGGGAAGTTGGGGCATGGCTCCAGATACTGGGCGCGGTGCTCGGCGCCGAGGTCGACGCGAGCCTTCGGGACGACGGCGGGCCGGGAGCGAGGCGGCAAGGTGAGCACGCCGGCGACGGCCGGCAGCGGGTCGGGGCTGTCTTCGAACTGCACGCAGGCGAAGTTGACGTGGACGGTGTGAGCGGTCATGGTGATGATCCTTGTGAGTAGCCAGGGGTGGTTGCGACGCAAGGGCGCTGCTTTGGCGAGTGGCAGACGGCCGGGAAGTTGCAGCTTCCCGGCCGTCGTCGTTTCAGTAGAGGAACAGGTAGGTCTCGTAGCCCAGCAGGTGGCTGACGAGCATCAGGATGCCGATGCCGCCGGCGAACAAGGCCAGCATCAAGCCAGCCAGCTGGGCGATCGTGTTGATCAGGTCGTCGTTCATGCGGCTTCTCCCAGGTTGCGGCGGATCGCCTCCGCCAGTTCGCGCTCGGTCTCGGCGAGGTCGAGCAGCAGGGTCTCCAGACGATCGGGCTCGTCGTCCTCCGCCCAGGTGTCGTAGAGCGCGGACATCTCGCGGGCGTTGCGGTCGGCGATGAACACCGGCATCTCAGCCTCCCGCGTTCATGATCAGCTGGCCGAGGACGGCCAGCGCGATGCCGCCAGCGGAGCCAATGGTCAACCAAACGCAGAGCGTCCGGACGAGCAGCGCGATGCCGATGACGTAAGCGCGCAGCATCTCAGCCTCCCAGCAGCGTAAGCAGGAAGGCGCCAGCGAAGCCAATGGTGAACCAGACGCAGAACGTCCGGGCGAACCGCTTCAGCGCGTCCCGGCGCTGCTGCTCCAGAACGTGCAGGATCTGGTCGTGGGTGATGTTGCGGCTGATGAACTCGTAGTCGTAGCGGGTCATGTGCTCCTCCTTGGCGAGTGATGCCCGGAAGCCGATGGCCTCCAGCTTCCGGGCGGTGGTGTTGTTCAGAAGCGGGGCTGTTCGTTCGGCTTGTTCAGGCATTGCATGGCTGGCCTCCTTTTCCAGTGAGCGCGGCGGCTGTATGCCCCTTCCGCTTGCGTTTCTCTGAGTTGAGGTCGAGACCGCTCAAGGTGACGGCCGGCCGTCCGGGGCAGCCGGGGGCGTTCCGAAGGAACGTCCGCGGCGAGGCTCGGCAACTGTTGAACGGGCAGTCTGGCGGTAGGCGACGGTGATGAGGCGCGCGGAGGCGAGCGCGTGACCGTTTGGTCGCGCGGTCGCTGAGCACGCCGACCCTGCTCCAGCCCACGGGGGCGTTCCGTTCAAGAGTTGTCGGGCCGTCCCCGGGCGAGCCGGGCGGCGCCTTGAACGGGCTCGACCGTGACGCACATCTTCCTCGCGGAAGGGGCATACAGCAGCAGCGCAGCAGGTCAGGGGCCGGCTCGCCCGTGGCGAGAGGCCCCGGGTTACAGCGGGTGCGGCTGCCGCGCTGTCACGGGGAACGCCCGCGCAGCGGGCGTAGCCTGCGGTCCCCGGGACAGCCCATCAGCAGGGCACGCGGACGTCGGGCCGACCGGAGCCCGTGGCGAAGGGAGGCGCGTCGGCCCGCGATGCCCGTGCCCCGGGGCGCCGCAGGCAATCAGTCGGCGGGGTTGCGCTTGCGGTCGGCATGGGCGGCACGGCGGTGGACGAACGCCCACCAGGCGGCCGCATGGGCCGGCGCCAGCTGGGCACGCCGGGCACGCCATTCGATGCCGGCCATCACGTCGCACAGCAGCCGGCCCCGGTCGGGCATGTCGCCCTGCCACCAGCGCAGCAAGATCCGCTGCTCGGCGTCGGGCTCGGCGGGCGGGGCCATGATGGTGTCCCACACCCACGTCTCGCGCTCCAGGTAGCGGCGCACGTCGGCGGGGATCGGCGGCCCGGCACGCTCCGCCCCGCGCTTCTGGGCGGCGAGGCGGATGGCGGCACGGGACTGGGCATGCAGGATGCGGGTAAAGCCGTTGTGCTTGTCGTTCATCGGAAAAAGTTCCAGCGACAGGAGCGAGGGGGTTGACGCCGAGCGGGTTCTCTGTCAGCGTCCCCGCGCGATCACATTACACGCAGACCTGCAAACGTGCAGGATGCGCACCCCACCTCTCCTGACCTTCAGCTTCGCACCTCCCGAGAGATACACGCCATCGGGGGCAGCGCCGCCGCCGCAAACCAGCGCCGGTGACCACGACAGTGCCTGCCTCCAGCACCGCTGCGGCGGCGGCGAAGCCCACCGTTCCATGTGAATGGCAAGAGGGGCGAGCTGCTAGTACGTGAGCGGCATGGCACTCACCCAACTTCAGGAAGCGTTCTGTCAGGAGTTCGTCGCAACCGGCGGTAACCGCACGGAAGCTGCGGAACGCGCAGGCTACCAGGGCGGGCGCAACGCATGCTCGGTGGCCGGAGCGCGATTGATCACGCAGGCCAATATCCAGCAGCGCATCTTCGAGTTGACGCGCGAACGCTTTGTCGCAGACGCTCCCACGGGCCGCGCGGTGATGCTTGAACTTGCGACGACTGCGAAGTCTGAGCTCGTACGCTTCCACGCTGCCAAGGATCTGCTGGATCGTGCAGGACACCAGCCCACGCAGGTTATCGACGTGCGCAAGAGCCTGGCCCCCTCCGACGTTCAGGCCCTTGAGGATAGGGTGCGCCAGCTTGTCGCAGCCCTCGGCATCACCGCCATCGACGTGACGCCCACGGCATTACCGCAGCACTCGGACAAGACTGTCGAGAGGCCCGAAAGCTGAGGCAGGCAGCAAAGCCGGGGGTGGGGGGAAAAAACAAGGGCGGGCGTCTGCGCGAGGACCACCCCACCCTACATTGCGCCTCGAAATCGCCGGCTACTTCGGCACGCAGGTGGCTTTCACGGTGCCGCTGTACTGCTCCATCCCCCGCACCTGCCTGGCGGCTTCTTCGCAGGCCTGTTGGGTGGTGAACTCCTGGGTGACGACGTTGCGCAGGTCGGCGCTGCCGACGACGAGGACGATCAGGATCCAACTGGCTGCCATCTGGGTGCCTCCGGTGCATGTCGGGGTGGCTATTCCGCCGGCATCCTCCTGCCATGTCCAGTCGCGAAGAGCAGCTTGCGGAGCTGCATGCGCTCATGGAGCAGCTGGCCGACGCGAAGGCGCGGCTCGGCTGCCGGGGTTACCGGCCGTTCCCGAAGCAGCAGGAGTTCCACCGTCTCGGGGCGGCGGTGCGCGAGCGGCTGTTCATCGCCGGCAACCAGCTGGGCAAGACGTTCGCGGGCGCCAACGAGGCGGCCCTGCATGCGACCGGCCTGTACCCGGAGGGCTGGGACGGGCGGCGGTTCGACCGGCCGACGGTGGGCTGGGTGACCGGGCTGTCCGGCGAGCAGACCCGTGACAACGCGCAGCGGCTGCTGCTGGGCCGCGGCCGGGACTACGGCACTGGGGCTCTGCCGTCGGATACGCTAATCGGCTCGCCTCAGCTGGCGCGCGGCGTGGCGGACGCGGTGGACTACGTGAAGGTGCGGCATGTCTCCGGCGGCACCAGCTACATCTACTTCAAGAGCTACGAGAAGGGCCGCGAGCGCATCCAGGGCGAGACGATCGACTGGGCGTGGTGCGACGAGGAGCCCGACGAGAAGACCTACACCGAGATCGTGACGCGGACGAACGCGGTCTTGGGGCCGGTGTGGATCACGTTCACGCCGCTGCTGGGCATGTCGAACGTGGTGCGCCGGTTCTTGCAGTCGCCGCCGGAGGAGCGGCAGTACCGCGGCTACGTCACCATGACGATCGACGACGTGCCGCACCTGTCGGCGGAGCAGCGCGCGGCGATCATCGCCGGCTACCCGGAGTGGGAGCGCGACGCCCGTGCGCGCGGCGTGCCGATGCTGGGCACCGGCCGGATCTACCCGGTCGACGAGAACCGGCTGAAGTTCGACTTGTCCGACTTTCCCAAGGGGGTGCCGTCGCACTGGCCGCGCATTGCCGGCATGGACTTCGGCCACTGGGACCATCCGCTGGCGTGGGTGGCGCTAGCCTGGGACCGCGAGGCCGACACGCTCTGGCTCTACGACTGCTATCGGGAGAGCCGACTGATTGAGGCGGTGCACCAGGCGGCTGCGAAGGAGCGGCTGGGGCCGGCGTTGCCGGTGGCGTGGCCGCACGACGGCCACCAGCACGACCGCAACACCGGCGTGCCGCTGGCGACAAAATGGCGGCAGGCGGGCCTGAACATGCTGCCGGAGCATGCCCAGTGGGAGGACGGCTCGAACGGCGTGGAGCCGGGCCTGTCGATGCTGCTGGACATGATGATGACCGGCCGGTTCCGGGTGGCGGCGCACCTGAGCCAATGGTGGGAGGAGTACCGCACCTATCACCGGGAGAGCGGCAAGGTGGTCAAGACGTCGGACGACCTGCTGGATGCGACCCGCTACGCGGTCATGATGCTGCGCTACGCCCGCGCGGTGAATGGCCGCGTCGAGGCGCCGCGTGTCATCCGTTCGCTGTCGGATGCGGCAGCAGGAGTGATGCGTGGCCTCCCCAGGCTCACGGCAACAGGGTCTCGGCCTCGGCGACGCGATTGACGGCGCGACGCATGCCTACAACCTCGTCACCGGCAAGACGTCCTCGGTCGCCTCCTGGGCCGGCGCCAACCTACTTGGCCCGATGGCCGGTTCCACTGGCGTTGCCGTCGGCCCGGCTGCCGGCCTGTTCTCGGGCGCGTCCACGACCGGCGTGCTCATGGGCGGGGCCGCCGCCGCCGCGCCGACGAGCTCTGCTGCCCTTGCGCTCACCGGCCCGCTTGGCGGCTTTGGCACGGCTGCGCTCCCCACCGCTGCGACGGGCGGTGCGGTCGGTGCGGCGGGTGCCGGCACGGCGCTGTCGGGCGGCATGGTCTCCTCCCTGGCTGCCGCGGCGCCCTATGCGGCTGCCGCTCTGTTCGCCGCCGGGGTCGCCATGAAGATGTTTGCCAAGGAGAGCGTCGGCCCGAACGCTGGCGGCCGTCTCACCCTCGACGGTGGCGATGGCTATTTCTCGATCGGCCCGGTCAACGCCGACAACGGCGGCGAGGACGCGCTGCCGTGGGTCGAGGGCCAGCTCGAATTTGCTCGCGACACCCTGAACCGCGTGATCGACGAGCGCGGCCTGAACCTGATTGGCGTCGCTACCGGTGACCTCGACTTCTCGGTCAAAACCGGCGGCCCGGACGTTGGCACCCGCACCGGCCCCGATCTGGTGGCCGACCTGCTGCGCGACCAGCGCCTGGGCGGGCTCACCGACGACGAGATCGCCGAAGCGATGGGCTCGCCCGGCCCGGATGCCCTGCTGGCCTCGATCGTCGGCCAGGGCGTCTTCGGCGAATTAAACCACACCATGAGCCGTCAGGGACTGGCGGGCATCGCCGCCGCCGCATCCCTGTCGGCCCGCGCGATGGCCGACATGAAAGCGCTGCCGCCGGAGCGCGCGACGCCGTCGGTCGCCCTGCCCCGTCCCCTCGCGGAGTACCTGGCATGACGTTCCGCCTGCCTCTGCCCGGCCGCCGCTGGCTGGTGCTGTCGTGGATCGCGGACTACCGCGGTTCGACGCGCGGCCTGAGCCGGGGCCGCAATTGGCGTCAGCTGGTGTTCCCGCTGCTGGGGCGCCGGCACGCCGCGATGATCGCATGGTGGGGGATCTGATGGCGACCGACACCGACCGCCTCGTCGAACGCTACGACGAGCTGCTGATGGACCGTCAGCCGTGGCACGGCATCTGGCAGGAGATCTGCGACAACCTGATGCCGTCGAAGGCGACCATCGACACCGCCCGCGCGCCCGGCTCCCGCATCACCGACGAACGCTGGTCGAGCGCCGGCGCCCGCGCCCACGCCATGCTGGCGGCGCACTTGCAGGGCACCCTGACCTCAAAGGCGTTCCAGTGGTTCTTCCTGCGCGCCGCGGCGGCCGACGACGCCGCCAAGCAATGGCTCCAGCAGGCCGAGCGCATCGTGTTCGACGCCATTAACGCCTCGAACTTCCAAAGCCAGATGCACGAGACCTACCTGGATCTGGTCGGCCTCGGCACCGCCAGCCTGTGGGTCGAGCAGGCGCCCGGCCGGGAACCGTGGAACGGTCTGCTGTTTACCTCCTACTCGATCCACACCTACGTGTTCGAGGAGGACGCCTGGGGCCGCGCCAGTGCCTGCGCGCGCAGCATGATGCTGAACGGCCGGCAGCTGCGCCAGCGCTACCCTGACCTGCCGGCGCAGCTGAAGACGCTGATCAACAAGGAGCCGCGCCGCAAGCACGAGGTGATCCACTGGGTCTACCGGCGCGAGGAGCCAAAGGACCTGGAGAAGCCCTACGCCTCCGTCCACATCTGGAAGGAGAAGCGCCGCGTGCTGGCGGAGGCCGGCTACGACGAGTTCCCGGTGATGATCCCGCGCTGGTCGAAGACCACGACCGAGCCTTACGGCCACGGCCCCGGCGAGCTGGCCCTGCCGGAGATGCGGGTGCTCAACAAGGTCGTCGAGCTGGACCTGACGGCGGCCGCCAAGAACATCGACCCGCCGATGAAGTACCGCGCTGGCGGCATCGTCGGCGAGGAAGTCGACATGCGCTCGGGCGGCATGACCGCGGTGCAGTCGATGGACGACCTGATGCCGATCAACTCCGGCTACCAGCCGCAGATCGCGCAGCTGAAGGTGCAGGAGCTGCGCACCGCGATCCAGCAGACCTTTTTCGCCGACCAGCTGGAACTGCCGCCGTTCACCTCGCAGACCATGACGGCGACCGAGGTGCAGGTGCGCTACGAGCTGATGCAGCGCATTCTCGGGCCGACGCTGGGCCGCATCGAGACCGAGCTGCTGGCGCCGCTGGTGAGCCGGTGCTTCCGGCTGCTGCTGCGCGCCGGCCGGCTGGGCCAGCCGCCGCAGAGCCTTCAGGGCCAGGAAACCTCGATCCACTACGAGGGGCCGCTGGCCCGCGCCGAGCGCCGCGCCGAGGTCAACAAGGTGCAGGTGTTCATCCAGGGTGCTGCGCCGTTCATGCAGATCGCGCCCGAGGTCACTGACCTGATCGACGCCGACAAGGCGGTGCGGCTGCTGGCCGAGGCCGAGAACGTCGACCGGACCCTGATCCGCTCCGACGAGCAGGTGCAGGCGATCCGCACCAGCCGGCAGCAGCAGCAGGCGACAGCGCAGGGCATCGACCAGGGCAAAGCGCTGTCGGAAACCGCCCTCAACCTGAGCCGCGCGCAAGGAGTTGCCGCATGACTGACCTGAGCAAGAACGTAAAGGCCGCGCTGTCGACGCCGGAAGGCATCGCGGTGGCGGACTACCTGCGCGACATCGTGGCCGGCGGCGTCTACGACGAGGAGCCCATGAAGATGGCCTACAACGAGGGCCGGCGCATGCTGGCGCTGGAGCTGCTGAACCATGCCCACGCGGCGCCCATCCGCGTCATCCGCGGGGGTCGGGCGTGAGCGAAATGGTCCCCCTAAACCTCGACGGCCGCGACGGTGTCGACGGCGCGCTCGCTCGTCTGGAGACCGTGATCGGCGCGCTCAACGACGTGCTGGGAGAACTGCACGGCCACGGCTTCGAGTGCCGTGTCGGCAGCGATCAGGGCATGCGGCATCGCGATGGCTGGCCGGTCCCGGTCGAGGTGCAGATCGCGAAGGTCTGCCGTGGCGACTGACGTCGAGCCCGTCGCCGCGCCGGCCGACCGCAGCGAGATCGACCGGCTGCTGCTCGAACTGTTCCGCCACGTCGAGGGCGTCAACCTCGCCGCCCGCCGGCTGAAGCCGCTGGGCGTCTCCGTCGTCTTCCCGGAAAAGACGGCCCACACCGGCGCCGACAACCCGCCGCGGCCGCTGTCCGTCGCCATCCAGGAGACCAGTCTATGAGCCTCGCCGACCATCTGCCCGACGACCTGAAGGCGTCGCCGGCCCTGAAAGACTTCAAGGACGTGGCGGGCCTTGCCAAGTCCTTCATCGACTACCAGCGCATGGCAAACGAGCGGGTGCCGGTACCGGGCGACGACGCGCCGCAGGAAGATGTCGACCGCTTCTACAAGCGCATCGGCCGGCCCGAGAAGCCCGACGACTACGCCGTCACCGTGCCCGACGGCCACCAGGTGACCGACGAGCAGATCAAGCGGTTCCGCGAGACCGCGCACGGCGTTGGCCTGACCAAGCGTCAGGCGCAGGCGCTGCTGCGCCGGCAGCTGGAGAACATCGCGGCCGACCGGCAGGCGTCCGACCAGAAGCACCGCGAAGCGGCCGATCGCACCACCGCGGCGCTGAGGGCGGAATGGGGCGAGCACTACGAGAAGCGGCAGGGGGCCGCCGCCGCCGCGATCGAGAAGCTGGTGCCCACGGAAGCGCTGGAGGAGGCCCGCCGCCTGGCGCAGCGCGCGCCCGGCCTGTACCGCGCGCTGGCCCGGGTCGGCGAGATGCTGACCGAAGACTCAAGCGCGTTCGCCGAGGGCCGCTACGGCT
>Ga0208644_1000298_pt1 | contig 39012 bp, 57 predicted proteins | sample VirMetDEL_Nov_18_FD_184517 | JGI IMG/M metagenome (GOLD analysis project Ga0208644, IMG submission 184517) | Aqueous microbial communities from the Delaware River and Bay under freshwater to marine salinity gradient to study organic matter... | ecosystem: Environmental > Aquatic > Marine >...
GTTCGATGCCCTAGCCGCCTACCAAATGCTTGGAAACTACCCCGTGGTTAGTGTCAGGAACGGGGCAAGCAGCGCACGTAAGGACTGTCAGGAGAATTACGAGTGGCTGGATAGCTTTGACACCATTGTCATTTGCTTTGACGCCGACAAGCAGGGGCAGGAGGCTGCACAGGAGGTGGCAGAACTGTTCACTGGCAAGGCTAAGGTGTTCAAGCATGACCCCGACTTTAAGGACGCCTGTGACTACTTGTCAGCACGTCAGGAGAGGCAGTTTGGCAAGCTATGGTGGCAAGCAGAAGAATATCGCCCTGAAGGCATTGTCACGGTGTCAGACATCAGGGAGAGATTGTTAGCCCCGCCTGAACCTGGAGTGCCGTGGTGTTTCCCCACCTTGACATCCCTGACATACGGGCGCAGGAAGGGGGAGTTGTATGCTTTCGGTGCTGGTGTAGGTATTGGTAAAACTGATGTATTTACGCAACAGATTGCCTATGATATTGAGCATCTAGGCAAGAGAGTTGGGGTCATTTACCTAGAACAGAATGTTGTAGAAACGGCACAAAGGGTCGCAGGGAAACTTGACAAACGCCTCTACCATGTTCCTGATGCGTTCTGGACGCGTGAGGAGTATGAGGAGAGTGTGAACAGGTTGGAGAAGCGTGGGCAGTTGTACATGATGGAGCATTTTGGTGCTAAGGACTGGAGCAGCATTAAACGCATAATCAAATACTTCTCTAAGGCATACGACATTGACCATATCTACCTAGACCACCTAACCGCACTATCGGCTAATGAGCAGGACGAGAGGCGGGCACTGGATGCAATTATGGCTGACATGGCAGGGCTGGCACAGGCAGACAACCTAATCATCCACTTTGTCTCCCACCTAACCACCCCTGACGGTAAGCCACACGAGGAAGGCGGCAGGGTGATGGAGAAGCACTTCACTGGCAGTCGAGCCATTGCGAGGTGGAGCCACTATATGTTTGGGCTGGAGAGGGACAAGCAGCACAAAGACCCAGTGATGCGACAGACAACGACATTCAGGGTGCTGAAGGACAGGTTTACTGGTCGGGCTACGGCTGAACGTTTTGGGTTGCTATATGACCGCTCAACTGGTATACTCAGTGAAACCGTTATTGATGAGGGCTTGTAATGGGTAAGATGAGTACTTTGGCTATGGAGATTGAGGAGTATCAGCAGATGTTTAACGGCACGACACATCAGGACATGGTGAACCATCCCAGCCACTACACCCAAGGTGGCATTGAAACCATTGAGGCTATCAAGGCTGCACTTGGTGATGGCTTTGACGCCTACTTGGTGGGTAACATCCTGAAGTACTTGTGGCGTTACAAGCACAAGAATGGCGCAGAGGATGTTAAGAAGGCACAATTCTACCTAAACAGACTTGTACAGGAAATGGAACAAGAGGTGCGGGTCAGTGGTGTCCCCTACACTGTTCCTGCATCGTCAATACTAGGGGGAGGCGTGTGATTGTCTACTTGGACTGCGAGACAAACGTGCCCCCTACAAAGGTGTGGTGCGTTTACACGTTTGACACAGACAGTAAGGAGTATAAATGTCATACGGAGCCAAGAACACTAAGCCCTCTGCTCGACCGCGCAGAAAAGATAGTGGCACACAATTTAATTGGATTCGATGCGCCAATCCTAAACAGGTTGTGGAAGACGAGGATTGGATTGACGAAAGCGACCGATACCTTGATTATGAGCAGGTTAGCCAATCCATCGCTAGACGGAGGGCACAGTCTAGACGCATGGGGAAAAAGACTGGGCAAGAAGAAGATTGATTATTCTCGCCTGTACTGGCGTATACGTGGTGAACGTGTTATCCCTAAAGGTGATTTAAGTCACTTCAATGAACCACATGAAGCAGCAATGCAGCGTTACTGCAAGCGGGATGTTGAACTACTGGTGTTGCTTCACCGCTTCTTAGAACATGAACTGAAAGAGTTTAACGAACAAAGCATAGACTTGGAACACAGGGTGGCAGCTATCATTCAAAAGCAGGTGCAAAATGGCTTTACTTTTGACTCTGAGAAGGCTACGGCGCTACTGGCTGAGTTGTCAGGCAGGGTGGCTGATATTGAAGCTGAACTGCAAGAGGTTTTCCCTCCCATTGTTAAGGAACGCTATAGTGAGAAAACAGGTAAGCGGCTCAAAGATAGCGTGGAGGTTTTCAACCCTGCATCTCGTAAACAGATTGCTGAGAGGCTTATGGCGCTTGGTGTTCGGTTTTCTTCGACTACTGACAAAGGGAACGTGGTGGTTGACGAGAAGGTGCTGGAATCAATTGACCGCCCGGAAGCCAAGTTGTTCAACGAGTACCTGCTGCTGCAAAAGCGAATTGGACTGCTCAAAGGATGGTTTGAAGAAGTCAAAGAAGATGGGAAAATCCACGGAAGCGTTATCACCAACGGCGCCATTACAGGACGTATGACACACCGCAGTCCTAACATGGCGCAAGTCCCTAGCGTGTCTAGCCCATACGGTGCAGAGTGCAGGGAGTTGTTTCGTGCAAAGGATGACTGGGTGCTGGTAGGCGCTGATGCTTCAGGGTTGGAACTACGGATGCTGGCACACTACATGAAGGATGACGAGTACACACAGGAGATACTCAATGGCGACATACACACGAAGAACCAAAAGGCGGCGGGACTCCCTGACAGACCAAAAGCGAAGACATTCATCTATGCTTTCTTGTATGGCGCGGGGGATGCGAAAATCGGGTCAATCATCAATGGTAGTGCTAGTGAGGGACAGAAGATTAAGGCACGTTTTCTATCCCAAACACCCGCCCTCGCTGATTTACAGGATAAGGTTAAGGGGTTGGCAAGTCGTGGTTGGCTACCGGGGCTGGATGGTAGAAAAATTTGGGTGCGCTCCGAACACGCTGCCCTTAACACTCTACTCCAAGGTGCTGGTGCGTTAGTGATGAAGCAAGCCCTGTGCATCCTGTGGCGTGACCTGAACAAAAAGAAAATACCCTTTGGGTTGTGCGCTAACGTGCATGACGAGTGGCAGATAGAGACACCACCCATGTATGCAAACATTGTTGGTGAAGCTGCTATGGTGGCAATCCGCAACGCTGGGGTTACACTGGGGCTACGTTGTCCTCTTGATGGGGAGTACAAGATTGGTAAGACATGGAAGGACACCCACTGATGGACGAGGAAGAATTTGTTGAAAAGTTTTTAGGCTGCGATGACCTGGTGGTTATTGGGCTTAAGAATAATAGGTTAATTTTGTGGCATCATCCTGATACACCTGCTACTTTAGTATTAGATATGCTACTCAATTCCTACTCAAGAATGTATGAAATTGCAGACGATTCCCCCTTGCATTAAACATTCTTTTGTGGTACAATCAGGTTTCTTTAACTCCTTAGAAAAGGAAAAACTATGAGCGAAAAGTACATCAAAATCCAAGGCAAATTGTTTTTTTGCTACAACATGACTAACAAGAACACTGCTTTCAGTGATGACGGTAAGTATGAGTTGCAACTAGGCAATCTTGACGATGTAACAGTGCAGCGGCTTCAAAGCGAACTGAACATCACTCCCAAAGAGAAAGAGAATGACCCGTACAACCGTGGTAAATTCATTGTCTGCAAGAGTATGTACGAGTTTCGTGCTGCTGACATGGACGGTAATCCCATTGACCCTACCACCATTGGTAACGGCAGTGTGGCAGTTATTAAAGCGTTGTCTTCCCGCGAATGGAAGGTTAAAACTCGTAGTGGTGTGTCACCCACGGCACACGCTAAAGCCAATGACTTCCACGTAGTCGTGAAAGAGTTGGTCGAGTATGTGCCTGAAAAACAGGAAGAGGAAGAAATGTTGTAATGACCATAGCCCTAATTGATGCTGACGTACTCAGTTATCGAATAGGGTTTGCCTGTAAAGAGGATACAGAAGAGAAGGCAGCTTACACGCTGTCTTCTTATTTGGAAGAGATACTCTACGTAGACCTAGATGTCAACACCCATGAGTTGTTCCTTACTGGCAAAAACAACTTCCGTAACACAGTAGCAACAACCGCCCCGTACAAGGGGAACAGAAAAGATGTAGCAAAGCCCATCCACCTGGAGTTTCTGCGTGGGTACATGGTCGATGCTTGGGGTGCAACAGTATCGGATGGTGAAGAGGCAGATGACCTTATCGCTATCCGCGCCACAGAGTTAGGCGATGATGCACTCATGGTATCAATCGACAAAGACTTCAATCAGGTGGCTGGATGGCACTACAATTTTGTGAAGAAAGACAAGTATTATGTGACTGCCGAAGAGGGGATGCGTTTCTTCTACAGGCAGATATTGACAGGCGACAGAGCAGACAACATCCAAGGTATACACGGTGTTGGCGACAAGAAGGCAGAGAAGATGCTAAAGGACGCCAAGACAGAACAAGAGTTGTATGCCGTTTGTGTGGAGGCACTGGGCGCAGAGAGAGTACTTGAAAACGGGAGATTGCTATGGCTAAGACGCGAGAAGAATCAACTTTGGTGCCCACCCAGTTCAGACTAGCAGGTATGGACTGGCGTGTGGTATTTTCAGAAACACTATCAGATTTAGGACAATGTGACAATGATACAAACACCATCACAATCAGACAAGGAATGTCAAAACAACAAACAGAACAAGCATTTTGTCATGAGCTGGTTCATGCCATCTTTTACACAATGGGCAACACCGATGACCATGATGAAAAACTGGTGGAAGGCTTTTCCCAACTTCTCTATCAATACCTACGAGGCACCGCTTGATGCCGAAGAGAGCAGCAAAGAAGAAGTCAAGCCCAAGAGTCGAGCGAACAAGAAACAACGGAAGGTGGACTGAATCTCGGTTCAAGAGTTTTATTGTTGGGGTGCTACGCGCAGCAATGCGTAAGTGGGGAGCCTTTCACGATGCAAAGAAAGCAGCAGAAAGAGGGATACGGGTTGACAAGGCAACAGGACGGAAGCGCAAGATGTACGAATGTGCAGGGTGTACACGTCTTTTCAAATCTGACGAGGTTCACGTTGACCACATACAACCAGTGTTTGACCCATCTAAGCGCATCCCAGCAATACTCACGGACTGGACAGAGATAATCAATCGGATGTTTTGCGAAGTGGACAACCTTCAGGTTCTATGCCACACTTGTCACGGGATAAAAACCGAGAATGAAAGGAAAGCAAGATATGGAAAAGAGTAATCTAGAAAACTCCAAGCTTCAAAAGAAAGACATTGAGTTTCAGAGGAAGCAACTAGAAGAACAAGCCAAAGAAATTCAACAGCAAAAAGAACAGATAGAAAAAAGGAAACAATGATATGGAAGTAAAGGAGATTAGTGAAAACGAGGACGGCAGTGCTGATTGCATTGTTGAGATGACTCAAGAAGAGATGGAGTCTTTTGCTCGTATCGGTATATTAGCGGCACTTGAGAAGGCAGCTATGGAATTGAACAATGAAGTACAAAGTTAAAGTGCCGTGGGAAAGTGCGAACGAAGTCACTGTGGATTATCTTAAGGACACTATTGCTGAGTTGAAACTAAACCAACGTGCGCGTAAGGAGGGACACCCTCTAGGCATATTTGAAAAAGATAAAGATGAGGACTTAAAAGAGATAAAACGTCACATAGCTGCCTTCAAAACTGTGCTGGGGTATCTCAATGGCTAGTTGGTTAATCGCCACCATTGGTGTGGTATATTTGGTTGTCGCTGGTGACCTGTTCATCAAGGGACAAACTGGGCTGGGCATCGCCTTCTTAGGTTATGCACTAGGTAATGTTGGACTTTATATGGAGGCTGCGTGAAAGTACGAGAAATATGGTCAACCCCTGATGGAGAACGCCTCATTGCTTACATGGCACGGGTAAGTAATCCCGCCAACCAAGTGATTGATGCGCCACACGAGAAGTTGATTGGATATTTGATGCGTAACAAGCATTGGAGTCCTTTTGAGATGGTACACGCCTGTTTGGAGATTGAAACAACACGAGATATTGCACGTCAAATCTTACGGCATCGTAGTTTCAGCTTCCAAGAGTTTAGCCAACGATATGCAGTGGCAGATGGCTACGAGTTTTCAGAGGCTAGGGCACAGGATGATAAGAACCGACAGAACAGTCTCCCCATCAACGACAAGAACCAGCAAGAGTGGTGGCGTCAGATGCAGGAGAGGGTGCTGAAGGAGTGTCGGTTTGTCTATGAACGGGCACTGGAGCATGGGATAGCCAAGGAGGTGGCGCGTAAGCTGCTACCCGAGGGGCTAACCACCAGTAGGATGTACATGACTGGTAGTATTCGTTCATGGCTACACTACATTGACGTCCGTACTGACCCATCTACACAAAAAGAACACAGAGAGGTTGCAGAAGAGTGCCGTTCTGTGTTACAATTGAACTTCCCGCTTTTGTTCACCAAAAAAGGAGAATGAACAATGCAGACTTATCGGTTTGGTTACACCACTGACGAAGAGGTTGAAAGTGTTGACCGCTTCTTCCCACGCAAGGACATTGACCACGCTTGCTTCTTTCCTGATGGCATCCGCTGGCACAGTGTCCTTTTAGAGTTTTGTACCTTCCTAGAAAGCACTGGCTATCATGGCGTAGTGGCTCGTGTTGAAGAAGGGCTAGAACTCGTGCAGGAGAAGCAGAATGAGACATTTAGTAATTCCTGACACCCAGTGCAAACCCGGTAACAACCATGAACACATGGAGTGGGCGGGGAAGTATGCAGCAGACAAATGTCCTGAAGTGATTGTCCATTTGGGCGACCACTGGGATATGCCCTCTCTGTCTGTTTACGATGTCGGTAAGAAGGCTTTTGAGGGCAGGACGTACATGGAGGACGTTAAGGCAGGTAACGCTGCTATGGACGCTTTCATGGCTCCTGTGACGGCTGAGATTGAACGCCGCAAGCGTAGGAAGTTAAAAGCATGGAACCCCCGCCTAGTGTTCCTGATGGGCAACCACGAGGAGAGGGTGTTACGGGCTATCAACAGTGACAGGAAACTGGACGGGTTGATTGGCTTTCATGACTTCAACTTAAAGAAACACGGCTGGGAGGTTTATGACTTCCTAGAAGTGGTAGTTATAGACGGGATTGCTTATTCTCACTACTTCACCAGTGGTGTGATGGGGCGTCCCGTTTCTTCGCCTAACCTGTTACTTGCTAAAAAGCACATGAGTTGTGTTATGGGACACGTCCAAGACAGGGCAATAGCGTACAGCAGGAAAGCAGATGGCACTCGTGTTACTGGCATCTTTGGTGGCATTTACTACCAGCATGACGAATCCTATCTAAACCCACAAACCAACGGTAGCTGGTCGGGCGTGTGGATGCTGAATGAAGTGGTGAATGGTGCTTTTGATGAGATGCCCATATCTATTCATTATTTGAAGGAAGCCTATGGCACTAACAATACTAGAACTAGCAGAAAAACTAAAACGGCTGGATGAAATAACACTTGTCGAGGTGTTGAATCTGAACAGTTCGGACATTGTTAATGCTTTTATGGATGTGATTGAAGATAAGTTCGATAAACTAGAAGGAGAAATTGATGACAATTGAAACACCGTGGTCAAGCATTGGCTACATCACTTACAAGCGCACCTATGCACGGAGGCTTGACGAAGGTGATGCTAACAGTGCGACAGAAGAATTCAAAGACACGGTAGGGAGGGTTGTCAAGGCTGCTAATGACCAACTTGGTTGTGGCTTTGACGCAGAAGAGCAAGCACGACTAGAACAATACCTACTGGAACTCAAAGGAACTGTCGCAGGGCGCTTTCTGTGGCAGCTAGGTACTTCTACTGTTGACCGCCTTGGTCTTGCCTCGCTACAGAACTGTGCGTTTACAGTGGTGGATGACCCAGTGCGTCCATTCACTTGGGCTATGGATTTATTGATGTTGGGGAGCGGAGTTGGATACAATATTCAGCGTAAGAACGTTGACAAATTGCCTGTTGTTAATTTACACTTTACTAGCCCTCAGCGGCTTGACACTACTGACGCTGATTTTATTGTTCCTGACAGTCGGGAGGGGTGGGTTAAGCTACTCGGCAAAACTCTTAAAGCCGCATTCCTTTCAGATAAACCCGGCAGCTTCTCCTACAGCACAATTAATATCCGTGGTAAGGGAGCGCCTATCAAGGGCTTCGGTGGCACTGCTTCAGGGGCTGAAATACTTTGCCAAGGAATTGACCAAATCAGTGATGTACTCACGAAAAGAGCGGGTAAAAAGATACGCCCGGTGGATGCTCTAGACATCATGAACACCATTGGCTCCATTGTGGTGGCTGGTAATGTACGCCGTTCAGCACAGATTGCCATTGGTGACCCTGATGATGTGGAGTATTTGTTGGCTAAACGCTGGGACATGGGCAACATCCCTAGCTGGCGCGCTATGTCCAACAACAGCGTTGTGTGCAACGACATTAACGACCTGCACGAGTACTTCTGGGACGGCTACGAGGGCAAGGGTGAACCCTACGGTTTGATTAACCTGCGCCTGTCACGCAAGGAAGGGCGACTTGGGGATACTCGCTACCCTGACCCTGACGTACAAGGCTACAACCCCTGTGCTGAACAAAGTCTAGCAAACTTCGAGACGTGCTGCTTGGCAGAAATCTACCTGCCCAACGTCACCTCGTTCAAGGAGTTTGTGGACATTGCCACGTTGCTATACCGCATCAACAAGCACAGCCTGAACCTGCCCTGCCACCTTCCTGAAACCGAAGAGATTGTCCATAAGAATATGCGTATGGGCATCGGTGTGACTGGCTACCTACAGGCAAGCGAGGAGCAGAAGGGCTGGCTGGAAGAGGCGTATAAAAAGTTGCGTACTTATGACGAGTGGTACAGTGCTAAGCATGAGTTCAACAAATCCATCAAACTAACGACTGTTAAGCCTTCAGGAACCCTCTCGTTGCTCCCAGGAGTCACTCCGGGGGCACATCCGGGCTACAGCCAGTACATGATTCGTCGTATCCGTATAGCCTCAAATCATGCCTTGGTGGACGTGTGCCGTCAGAACGGGTATCCAGTGGAGTATCAGATGAACTTTGATGGCTCTGAAGACCATAGCACGGTTGTGGTGTCATTCCCATTTGCCTTCCCCGAAGGGACACGGTTGGCTGCTGAGATGACTGCCATTGACCAGTTGGAGGTTGTTAAACGGCTACAGAAGGACTGGAGCGACAACAGCGTGTCCTGCACCATCTACTACCGTAAGGAAGAACTACCTGAGATTCGTAAGTATCTGAAGAAGTTCTACAAGAACAACCACAAGAGTTTGTCGTTCCTTCTGCACTCTGAGCATGGCTTTAAGCAAGCACCTCTGGAGGAAATCACCAAGGAGGAGTATGACAAGATGGTGGCATCTACCACGCTAATCACTCAGATTGACGAGGCTACTATTGGTCTTGATGAAGATGAGTGTGCAACCGGCGCGTGTCCCATCCGATGAGAATTGTTTTTCACTTCCGCAACGGGTTCGGTTTTGACATCGAACACAATGAGGACATCATCCACGTTGTCGGGGTGGAGGACGAGGAAGGGAACGAGGAGAAGACGCTGGCGGCTTTCGTTGGCATTATTATCCGACTTCCCCTACTCGCCATCTACCTAGGGGACTTTGGTGAAGTAGACGAGGAGATTTTTGACTAAAAAGAAGGGGACTTAGTAGTCCCCTTTTTAGTTTACTGAGCAGCGCCTTCTGCTGTTTCTGCACTTACTCCAACTCCAAATCGCTGGTAAAACGCTAACCTTGCTTTTGGCGACCCAACCTTAAATATAGAACCTACAAGTTGTGGAAAACTCTGCTTAGGTATAACTTCAAGGAAAGAAGCCATCTCTTGTGGATTTAACATTAAACGTGTTAACTGTTCGTCCACTTTAGCTTGGTTGCCTCTCTGTAGTGCATCTATTAACGCTTTACCTATAGTTACACCCCTATCTAACCAATTAGCCATGCGCTGTTGGGAAATTGTTTCAGGCGCTCTTTGGCTCATTCTGTTTGCCACTTCTTTTGCCTTAACAGACCTAGCTAAGTCAGCCTGTACTCGCTTAAGAATGTCCATTTCTTTTGTAGACAGGACTTGAGAAGCATCCCTACGTATACCTGTTGCTGCTTGTACAAGTGGTGCTGAATCTCTAACAGCCTCTGCAAATGCACCAGCCTGTTCAATACCAACAGCACTTGTTAATTTAGCTTGAAAAGCCTTACCTAGTTTAATTCTATTTATTCTGTCAGAGTATTTGGTATAAGTTTTTAAGTAACGACTCCAAGTGGTATCACCGGCGGCTTTGTTAATAGCAGCATCCATTTGTATTTGAATTTGCTTTTCTAGTTTAGCAATCAAGTTTTGTTGACCTGTTGCTTTATCACCCATAGCCACTCTAATATCGTTACCAATATCTTGCCTGATTGCATACAAATCTTGACTATTGATAAAACCATTCTCATCAGTTAAAGCTGTAATTTTTTCTTTAACTTTACTTAGAGCAGACACAACATCATCTTTTGCCCTTAGACCCGGAGAGTTCATAATTGTGTTAATTTCTTTGACAGCGCCCTGTGGTTGCAAAGGATAGTAGCCCTCGTCATTCAAACTCTTAAGTTGAGCCACTCTGAAATCACGGTTTGCTTTTAAAACAGCACCTGCTTCTTTAGCTTCACCAGCAGCTAGTTTATTCTCTAGTGCCCTTTCCATATTAGGGCTATAACGTCCTGAAATCTGAGGCATACCCGGAACAGGAGACCAGTTGTTAGCACGTTCTATAGCCTGAGCCTCTTCAGTCAGGGCTTTTCCTTCAGCCTGTAAAGTGCGCTGAGCAAACCTCTCGTTCTGCGCTGCCTTCTGTGCTATGCTTGGAGCAGTTTCACCATACACGTTAGCAGATGCTAGTGCTTGGTCGCGCAACGCCTGTGTTTGTGCTGCCCGTCCTGCTTCTAAACCTTCTACAGTCATACCTCTTGGAGCAGCGATAGGCTCTAAAGCAGCCCTACGAGCAGCTTGTTGTTCCATTTCTCTCTGAGCAAACTCTAATGATGTTGGTGAAGGCTCTGCTCCAACAGCAGGTTTAGCTGCAAGTCTAGCTTGTTCAGCGCCTATACGTACACCTGCTGGAGTTTCACCTAACACTTCTGCTGCTGTAGGTTTACTTCCTGCTACTAATTCTTGTGCGTTCCTTAATTTATTTATAGCATCGCCTGGGTTTTCACCAAGCATACCGTTTAGATATTTCCAAACAGCAAGTTGTTTTGCTCTAGTGGTTAAGTTTACATTAGAAAGAATATCGCTAATTTTACCCAAACCAACAACACTTAAAGGAATAACACCTCCAAGCGCAAGACCAATACCTGCTTGAAGTTGTTTATCTGCCCAAAAGTCATCTGATGTTACCGGCTGTAAAACTGCCTGTGCGCCGCCCATAACAGAACTACGACCAATGGTTTTAGGAAGACTTGTAGATACTCCACCGCCGGGAAATATTTTATTAATAGGTGAAACCATTGCACCAGCCAACTCGCCTGCTGAAAACCCTTCACCTGTTACTTTTTCAATGTTCTTTTTATACCATCTTACAAACTCATCAAACGATTGTTGACCCTCTTCATCTTCAGTTACACGCCCAAAAAGCTGTGTAGCGCCTATTAATGGGTCAAGAACTGCTCCTTTTGCAATCTGTACAGGTGGTGCTACTAGACTACGAATCTGCTCCCTCCCTCTTTCAGGAGTGTAGCCGCCGGGAGCAAGTCCCATACGCTCAAGAGTGGTCATTTCAGCTTCAGCAGGCTTCTCTGTAGTTGCTTCTACAGGCGCAGTCATTCCTATCTTAGCCTTAAAATTCTCATAAGGCATATCTGAATAGAACTTGCTATGTATCTGTTTAGCCGCATCGTCATCAGACATATTAGCATATTCAGGATATTTTTCTTTTATCTGTGTAATGTTTAATGCCATGTCTATTCCTAGTTACGAATACCAGCAATGTCAGGAGGTGTAGATGCCGCAGTGGGAATGTAATTACGCCCTGTTCGATTAAACACATACCTATCTTGTCTATTAGAAACATCGTTACCAAACTTAATAACTTTCTGTATAGCGTTTAACATACCTTTTTTAGTTAATTTACCAGTGGTTAAAGCAATAATACCCTCTGCTCGTTGTGCGTCCCCTTCAGTTTGCACACCTTTAGCAGCCTGTAAAATAGTGTTTACTTGTTCTCTAATCCATGTTCTAGCGTCTTCAACTAAAATAGATTCATCTGTAGCTATTCCTCGTTGTGCATTAATCCAATGTTTAACAGCACTGTAATTAGTAAAGGCATCTTCACTTACTTCAGGTTTATCAATTCTTGCAATCAATTGCATACCGTTTGCTTGAGTTGCCTGTATAGCATCAATACTAGCAACAGCTTCTGCCGCGTCTTTTGGCATATTTTTATTTCTTAATTCTGCTACCAATTTAGCTTGTTGCAAGTTAGCTGCAATACGTTCTTTTGCCGTAGCCTCTCTAGATGCTATATTCCATCGTGCTATTTCTTCTCTTCCCCTTCTGCTTTCTGCTGCTATTGCTTCACGGGAAGCGTTTGCAGTTTGTAATAAAACAAGCCTATTTTGATGTTCTTGCTCCATACGTTCTAGTCTATCGTCACGTGCTAGACGTGTCTCTTCAGCTTTTGCCTCTAATGCTTGTTGTTTTGCTATACGGTCATTGATTCCTTTGAAAGCAACATCAGGAGAAGCATATTGAGTGTATATTGATAAAATTTCTTTATCGGACGCTCCCTTAGCAAAAGCCGCTTGAAGCGCCACCTCTCTAGCTTTATTTTTTTCTTGTGCTGCTTGTGCTTCTGCTTCTTTACGTTCAGCTTCTTTTAATTGAAGACCGGTTAATTGTTGAGTTTGTGCAGTCTTACGTGCTTGCATAGCCAAGTCAGGGAAGCCAGCTTTCAAGAACAACTGAGATGCCGCAGTGTACTGCTGTGCAGGGTCTTGGATGTCCTTAACCTGCTCAAACACACTTTGGATTGCTGCGTTCTTTGCTTCACCGGGCACTTGACCACCAAACATACGACCAGCACCATACCCCATCATCCGTCCTGCGTTGGACATGGTTTGTACCAATTGACTGTACAAGTTACCACCACCTACAGGTTGAATTAGGTTGCTGAGATACTCTTGCTGTAGTTGCCCAGGAGTTTGATATGAAAATAGTCCGTCAGCCATGTTTATTCCTTATTGACCGTAAATGCTAGTTTTACGTTGAGGGGCAAACAACCCACTAAATGCCTGAGCGCCACCAAGTAGCGCGTTAGCAGCACCGATGCCGCCTGCCAAGTTAGCCTGAGCAGCCCCAAGACCACCTTGCAGCAGGGCATTGGCTTGTTGACCACCTGAGACAGCCTGACGTGAGCCAATGTCAGCACCAATGGTAAGGGGACGCAGTGCTTGTTCTTCAACACCAAGACCAGTTTGGAACAACCCAGTGCCACGCTGAATTAGTCGGTCAATGTCTGACTGGGCACGTTCACGGCTCTGTGCAGCCAGCATAGCATCTGCTTGGGCACGGGCTAGGTCACGCTGGTACTGCCCTTGGTTGATAACACCAGGAGCGCCAGCACCCAAAGCCTGACCACTGACACCCAACCCAATACGCCCACTCTGTAGTTGTTGTTGACGTAGGGCAATATCTTCTGCTTGACGCTGTGGAGCCATCAGAGCCTGCTGCTCTTGATAATACTGCTGTGCAGCCGCCTGAGGGTCAACTTGTAATTGGTCTAAAAACTGTGCCCCAGTGCCATAAAACTTGTCCCTAAACGCCGCCAACAGAGGGTCAATCTCATAACCTGCCTGACTCTTAGAAGGGTCAAAGTATGAGGTACCGAAGCCAGTGCTAATTGCGTAAGGACGGAACTTAGCGGCGTCAGAGGCAATCTTAGCAGCTTCAATGTTTGCAGCAGCGGCTCGGTCAGCAGCAGAAGATGCTTCACTAGCGCCTAGCAAACCGCCAACGATAGGTACTAATTGTGTCCATTCAAAAGCCATAATGTTTCCTTAGTAAGTGCCACCGCTAATGGTAGCCCCATCAAGCGTAGTTATGGTTACAGTTCCTGAAAAAGTTGGAGCAGTGGTGTTAGCCTTAGAAGCAACAGCCGTAGCAATGTTGTTAAACTCCGTGTCAATCTCAGTACCCTTAACAATCTTTCCCGTGTCTCCGCTAGGCAAAGCGTCTTTAGCAGCGAAGTTCACTGTTTTGGTATAGTTAGACATTAAATCATCCTTCCTGTCTTAACAAAAATGTCCAGCCGTTGCACACTAAACTCTTGGCTGCTAATCTCAGTTTCAAAACCAATCTGTATTACGTTACCAGCACCGCCAGTGGAGGCAGAAATGTCATCAGTTAACACACCAACTGTGAACTCAGCAATGTTGTATTCAGCCACCCCGTATTCAGCAATGTCACCAGTAGAAATGGTAAACGGATAGGAGAAGGTGGTGCCTTGGTAGTCGTAGCCAGCCTTCACAATAAACTCTTGGTTGTTACCACCCACAACTGTAGCCTTGATGCGCTTCAACATCTTAACAATGGTGGGGTTTTCCATGTCAATGTGGTTGGAATAGTAGCGTAGGATGTAGCTGCTGCCATTGTCCTGATAGCCAGTATACTTACCAATACCATTCACTTTACCAATCAACACATCTCGGTTACGGCGGCGTAGAAAACTTCTAGCAGTGTAGTCCACCCAACGAGTGATACGCGCTGACCCGTCTTCTAGTGCTTGTCGCATATCTAAACAATACACAATGGATGAGGTAGGGAAGGAGATGAGGTAGAAGGCGTTCTGCTCAGAATAGACAGAGCGAACACTACGCATATCTTCTTCTACGCCCTGCTCTGCTTTAATAATCTGTACAAAGTCATCCTTAATGTTTTTTGTCAGGTCACGCATGGGCAAACTCTTCTCTTGAATCAGTCTACCTAAAGACCTTATCCCGTTGTCAGACAAAAAGATAATGTCATTGCCAGTGGTTTGTACGCTGTCACGAGCAACACAACCAGTACCAAGAATCACGTCATTAACAGAGAAATTACCAGCAATCGGGTTGTCTGCGTTCTGATAGAGAACAATGTTGTTCTTACAGAAGATGATTAGGAAGTTGTTGTGCGCCCCTAGAGCAACAATGGTGTCAGTGTTGTTAGGCAGTACAGCAGAGATGTTTAACGTACCACTGGTGCCGCCATAGAAAGCAGGGAAGTTGGTGTCTGCAATGTCCGTACTCCAATACACCGTCTCACCATCATGTGCCCAAAACCTACCCCAAGCAGAAATAACATCACGGGGGTAAGAAGAGCCATAGTTTTGTGTCAAACTGGTGTAGTCAGTCATGGTTTGGCACACAGGGCTGCTCCCTGAGTTGTACACCAAAGGCTCATGACCGCTTTGGACAATCATGGCATGGTCATACAAAGAAGCACCCTTCCAGTTGTCTGCCGTAATGGTATACAAACTGGGAGTGATGTCGGTCAACGCAGCGCCAACACCATCTGAAAAAACTTTGTTATTACCACCTGACAAAACCTCAACACTGTTGTCGGCATTGACGTGTTCCATCATGAACTTGACAGTGGCTCCACTAAGTTCAGTGCTGCCGTCAGTGGTCTCCATAGTCCAACCCTTACGACTACCCAACCTACCATATTTATCAATAATACAGTTGTCGGCAGTGAGGGCAAAGTTGGTGGACAAAGTGACACTACTGTCCTGAGTGTTCAACCCATAGAAGCCCGGAGCAACAACTGATACGTTTTGTAGTTGTTTCATGCTGCGTACCAAACAGTTCCTTCAGGGTTACGGGCATCATCAAAAGCAATCTCATCAGCTAGGGCGTTCTGACCCATCTGATAGGCATTGATGCTTTGCTGTCCTCCATCCTCACCGCGTTCTTCAATAGCCATAGCAGTGGCTAAGAGGATGATAGGGCGTGTCGGTACAGATACAACATCAGCATCGTTAGTCAAATCATTATTCCGCAACACCATGTTGAAACGTAGCGTGTAAACACCATCAGGAATAGGGTATAGGTCAACCTGGATGTCACCATCGCTGCTAACACCGTTAAAGTTGTAATAAATCGGTGAGCCTTTCTGAGGGGTGGTCATCAAGAACTGCTGGTCAAACCAAGCAGAACTCTTAAGCTGCATTTCCCAATCAGAAGTGTCATTCCACACGTTAAGCAGTGAAGACCTGTTGTTAGCGCCGTTCAACTCATAATTAAACGTGTCAGCAGCAGTGGTAACAGTGAGGGTGGAACGTAGCGAAGACCAGTCCCATGCGCTCTGAACCTGATGCCGTGCCTCATTAACAAAGTCACCAATCAGTTTGGAATAAGAGGTTGAAGACACAGAAGCCACCTCGTTCTCTCTGAGGCGGCGTAGCACAGCGTTGACAAGTTGTAAATAAGTCATTATTGTTCCTTAATCTCCGGCATTTTACCACATTTTTAGTAAGTTGTCAACCCTATTCACCATCAAAAGTGTACATTGGGAACTCTTTACGTAAGTCAAAGGTAGCAATATAAGAGATGCCTGAGGTGTTGGTTTGTACTTGAAAACTATCACCAGCCTTTAAAACAATAGAGCCACTAGAAAACTGTAAATAGTCTTTGCTGTTCAAACTCTTACCATTGATGATGTAAATCTTATGGGTAGCATCGTGGGCGTGCTGCCAATACACACTAACAGAGGCAGTGCTACCACTGGTGTTTGAGATAAACAACGTAGTCACTTCAGCAACATACCCATTAGGCACAGTGAAGAGTTCCACATCTGAGCCAGTGGTGGTGATGGTTTTACCTACTGAGTGTTTCATTTATAACCAACCACCAATAGCATCAGCATTACTAGCGTCCATTCCAGTACCGCCAACCGTACCACCACCGGCAGAATCAAAACCACCGCTTGTGTCTACACCTCCTAAAGAAACACCACCAATAGATGCAACACCATCGTTTATACCTAAAGAGCCAAGGTCTCCAGCATCAATCGCATCTGCTCCACTAGGAGAAAGACCAAAAAGACCAGAAATAAGCCCGCTAATTTTGCCACCTGTAATGGCGTTTTGAGCAGCCATAGCTTTGGCATTATTAAGTCCAAGCAAGGTTGCATAGTTTATTGGAGTCGTGTTTAAAGGATTTAGGAAGTTTGATAATTGCGTCATACGGGCATCACGAGCGCCGGGAGTTAGGGCTTCAGCATCCAAGAAAGCCGCTACAGCAGGATTTAAGCCTTGGTCTGACATTTCTGCACCGCCATCACCTGACAACATCCCTTGTACACGCTGTGCAGCCTCATCTGCTTGTTTCTGCTTCAAAGCAGCATCAAGGGAGGCTTGGGTAATGGCGTTCTGTTTCCTAAATGGGTCAGCGTAGTAGGTAGCAGCAGCGTCACTAGCACGAAAGCCAGCAGGGTCAGTGAACGTACCAGTCAGCATGGGACGCTGTGTCTGACCCATACTAGGGAATAGGTTTTGGATAAAGTCGGTGAATGAATCAGCCATTTTTCTTCCTTGGTTTAGCCTTACCAGCCTTCTGTAGTGCAATGGCAATGGCTTGCTTCTGAGGCTTACCCTCTTTCACCAAAGTGCGGATGTTTGCACTTACTGCTTTCTTACTTTTTCCGCGCTTTAGTGGCATTGTCTTTTCCCTTTTGGTGATACAGCTTCTCTGACGAGGCAGTGTGTGTAGCCCCTGTGTGCAGAGAACCGTCAGGCATCTTGTGCGTTTTTCCTGTCCACAACTTCCCTGCCTTGGTGTAGTGCTTTGCGTTCTTCATTTTTTCTTTGCCGTCTTTGCTGCTTTTTTGAAAGCCTTTGCAGTAGGCGCTCCAGTGCTTCCGGGCTTACGCATCTTTTCACCACTACCCTCCTTAATCCGCTTACGCTTGGCATGGATGTTTGCATACAATCCTGGCTTCATATCAATACCCCTTCTTGGGTGGCTTCTTACCCTTGCCTTTTTTCTTTCCGTACATCGCTTACCCCTTATAGTTTGTGATAAACACCAGCAACCACCATAGACATCCAAGGAGAGTGGAGATTAAACCAACATACAATGTGTTCCATAAGAAGTTCTTTCTCCGTTGTGCTTGCTTATATACAGTGCGTTCTCTCTGTTCCCTGATTTGCCTTCTCATCTGCATCATCTCTTTGTATGCTTCCACCCCGTACCGAAGTGTTATCATCTGACGCAGTTCACTCTCCATCTGCTCTATCTTCTTCTTGTGTATCAGGGCGTTCATGGCTTCTTCTTCAACCGAGCCACTACTAAACACTTTCCTGAATAGCGGCGGGTTTTGTGCCTCTTCTGCCGCCTTGTTGACATCGCTAACACCTTGGAAGTATTTACCAAAGAATCCTGCTATGTCCTCCAGTTCTCTCCCCACCTCCATCGCCTTCTTGATGCCGTTAAACGCGGCAGTCGCAAGGGCAAAGGCGCTAACTGGGTCAATCATCTCTTTCTCCCTATTTTGGCAGGGAGTTATGTCCTCCTAGCCATATAAACAAACCAATCACAGCAGCGCCTGTTAGCCATGCCAACTTGGTGAGAACACTTTTGCCCACCTCAGCATAGATTTTGTTAAATGCTTTCTCTGCCGCCTTCTCTGCGATGGCATCAATCTGTGCATCAGACAGTTGGATGTCACCTGGCATGATTATTCACCCCAGCGTTGGTCAGACACTACTGCAATGAACGAAGCAACATCAGCAGAACTGGCAATCGCAGCCTCTAGCCGGTCAGCCTCTGCAATGATGGCGGCGCGTTTGGCAGCAACATCGGCAGGAATGTCCACGCCACGTTCAGCCTTGCGAATTACCATCCAGTCGGTAGCAGCTAATTGCTTGCCAGCCGTGTCCTTGACCTGTGCAGTCCATTGCGACTTCAAGCCCTTAGTGACCAAGCGTTCTTCGGTATCCACCATGCTTTCGGTAGCGGCGTCATAGACCTGCACATACAACGGGTTGCCCTCGGCGTCAAACTCCTCGCGGTCGTTCAATTCTTTGGGCATATTGACATCGCCGCCCCAAAAGAAGCGGTCATCAGCGCGAACAGGGTCAGCAACCCAAGTGATGCCTAGTGCTGCGCGTTCTTCTGCGCTGGACAGTTGTAACCAGTTTGCAGGGTATTGAATGTCCCCAAGCGTGAACGCCCGACCAACTGGTAAAGGTTTGTTGTTTTGGTAGTACATATCTTTTCCTTATCTCGCTAGAGAATTTTTGAATGGGTTTTCGGCAAATGCGATATAGATGTAAGTTTCACCGCTTGTGTTAATAGCGCCCCAATTATCACGCGCCTTGAAGCCGTTTGAAAGCAAGTCTAAATTAACTGTTGTTCCGCTAAATTCCGCGTTAGATAGGTTTGGATATAGTACAGAATCACATTCGTTGTACGCATCTCTTACGGCATCGTAGATAACCCAATTATTACCAGAAATGCTAGATTGCTTTATCAGCACCCAAGCCGGTCTAAACCCCGTGTACACAAACGTCCCATCGCCAGTTGTAGACCCGTTGCCGATGTAACTGCCCATCTTGCTAAAGCCCTCGACCTCGGCAAAGCAGTACATAACATAAGTTGAACTACTATCATAATTTACATGGAGGTTATTACCCAACGAAACAACAGATGCGCTTGGTAATGTGGAGTTCCAAGTTGTTGTTTGACCTGTTGCCGTCGCGTTTGTGTAGTTCAAATAAAGACGTTCAGTTGCGCTAAGTGCGTTGTGCCAAACAATCCAATCACCACCAATGCCGCCGCCATAGTTAATTAAGCGACCTTTCACAATCACCATAGACGGCGCAGCCCCCAAACCATGCCCAACCGTAGCGTTTGCACCCGTGCCCGTATAAGTCACAATAGAAAACCCAGCCGTGGTGTTGGCACTCACCGTGGACGTTATGCTGCCATCGGTGTTGCTTACGCCGCTGCCGTTAGCTTTCCATGTCCAGCCTACATAGGTCTGTGATGCTTTATTTGTGGCATTGGCATTTCCGCTTACGCTAAATCCAGAACTGGTTAAACTTATCTCGCCGGTGTATTCGGCAATAGTTAAATCGGAAGCCAAGGCATTTGTATTACCTCTAACGATGTCAGTAAGTTGATGCGAATTTGCCGTGCTGCGATTCTTTACCCACACAAAATCACTAGCAAAACCTGCACTCAATGATTGACTTGTACCATTACCCGTATACAAGACTGTGTTGAAATAATCATTCCCATCCGCAACAGTTGAGTCAGGCAGGTTGTATGTGTTCAGCGCCTTGAAGCCTGTCGGCGGGGTGTAGGCAAAGGGCAGTTGACCTACGTTAAAAGCCCATTTAGTAGTGCCACTTGACGCATAAACTGCCACGCTAGGAAACCATGTACCAGTCAACCCACTTGCTGCTTGTCCTTGGCTGCTTCCATTTTTATAAAAAGTTAATGTCCCAGCATCAAGGTCTAAAGCAATACCGATTACATCGCCTGCTGTGTACCCTGCGCCATATGAACTTCCACTCCCATTGTTATATAAAGTACCACTTGCACCGCCAGCATAACCCCATCCATCAGCATTTGCACCGGGGTATGTAGAGCCTCCAGTGGATTTAGAAATACCAGTCATGTAGTTTGTACCGCTGACAAGCGTTGTTTCCCAGTACCACTTTCCGCTATTTATACCAATCGTTCCTCTTGCTTGTTTCCAAGAAGCAGATGTTGTGCTAATTTCAAGGTTTCCACTAGAAAGAGTGCCTGCTTGGTCTAGCGGATTCAACGTAGCATAGTTAGCCGCAGTCTCACTCGTCAGCGTGGGCACATCGGTCATTGAGTCGTAGGTGCTGCCGCTGGTCAGGCTAAAGTTGTTCAGCGTCCAATCATTACCGTTACCGCTGCCATCTTCACCAAGCGTAGTGGTCGATGAGTTGTCGCTAAAGTTGAGATAGAACCCGTTAGTGCCATATGTGCCTGTGTACTTCTTAGGCTTCCACACACCAGTAACGCTATCGGTTTCGCCAAAGTCTGTGGGGTCTAGGGCTTGTCCGTCAATGAAGTTGACTTCGGTGATGTAGCCGTCTAGGCTACTGGTGGCGTATCTGTAAACGAGTGTTTGCCCAGAGTTTTGTAGACGGTAAATGTCGGCGTTTAGTGCGGGATATGTTGCCGTTGAAAACGCTGTGACCTCCACACCATTGACATAAATTTTGGCGCGGTTAGCGACGGTAGCTTGGGCTGTATCCCAGACCAGTACAATGTGCATCCACGCTGACGGGTCGCGGTACTTGGCTGTGGTTACGAGTTGAACGACCCATGCCCCATTATACGCCGAGAAGCTAATCTCGCCGGTATTAGTCAAAGCAAGCAGCGCAAAGTCACCCCCGCTCACATACACGCTTGGCCCAAACGGCATCGACGTCGCCCAGCCAGAGCGCTTAACCCATACGGAATAGGTAAACAGCTTCTTGTTGCCGTTTGCGCCGAGCGTCCTACTCAAATAAGCAGACGCACTAGACCGAAAACGCAGGCTGCGGTCAATGAAGTAACCACCCTGACCTGATGCGCCAGCTAGGATGTTAGAGCCGATTACACTCATGAGTAGTTAGCCGTAAAGACAGCGTGAATAGAGGTTGCAGAACGAACAATGTAGTCCACCCGGTCAACAGCACTAGCAGCAGTGGACAGCGTAGGAGCAACACCGTTGGTGAAGTCCCAGTAGCTGCCCCACGACAAGGTGCGACTACCTGTACCGTCTTGAACAATAAATATGCTGCCACTCTGACCAGCTACAAGGTTGGTTGGGTTTGCCAAGGTGCGGTTGCCGCCCAAGGTGACAGAAAAGTTGTTGCTGTCATCCATGTCAGGCGTAATCGTTGCCCCATCCGTCAGCGTAGTGATTTCACCACGAATACCAGCAGTGAACGTATGCGGTACAGTGGGAGAGACAGCCACAGTTTGTACTGCTGCGCCATCACCAACGTACAACTTCAGGTCAGTGGTGTTGATGGCAAGTTCGCCAGCCGTCAAAGAACCAGGCACAGATGATGCCGTGCTGCTGTTCTTGGTGATAATTGTGTTAGCCATTAGTAAGTTCCCCCGTCAACAGTGGAAGATGTGTTCAAATAGTTCTGAGTGCTGTGGTCGCCCCACCCGTAAGCAGTGTCCCACTGTGATTGTTTGGTTGTAGTTGGAATAGAATAACCAGCCGTAAACGTAATAGCAAGTGTGCCGGTAGAAGTGATGGGAGAGCCACTAATGCTCAACCCGGTAGGCACCGTAGCAGCCACGCTGGTAACCGTGCCGGTGTATGTTTCACTGGTAAGGTAGCCAGCACTAGCGTGGTCACCCCAGCCATACGCCGTGTTCCAGTTTGTGCTGTTATCAGTAACAATGCTGTAAGAACCTGACGTAGCCCCTCTCTTCATCAAACCTTGAGAGGCAAAATCACTGTCCATTGCAGCGCCAGCAGCGGCTACATTAGTAGCGTCAGTTACGTCAGCACTTGCTTCAATACCGTCAAGTTTGGTTTCATCTGCCGTGGTAAACGATGCTGTAGTAGCAGCAAGAACTGAACTATATGCTTGTACGTCAGTGCCAATAGCCACACCTAAGTTGGTACGCGCTGTGGCAGTACTACCAAGGTCAGACAGGTTGTTGCCTGATAACAAGAATCCAGCAGTAGACACAGCACCGTTCTGCCAAGCACTACCATCGTAGATGCGAGTAACAGCAGTTGTGGTGTTGTAGTACCAGTCCCCTGCCGTTACAGCGTTACCATTCAAATCAACACTTGGGTCAGATGCTTGTGCGCCTAAGTACAAACCATCAATGGCTTCCTGAGCAGCCTCAGCAGCAGTTTGTGCAGCTTCAGCAGCCGTCTGTGCATTACCAGCCGCAGTTGCTGACGTAGCAGCGTTAGAGGCTGACGTAGAAGCAGAACTGGCAGAGCTAGCCGCGTTTGTCTCTGAGGTTGATGCAGCACTAGCAGACGCAGAGGCATTAGTAGCCGCTGTAGATGCCGTACTAGCGGAAGCAGCCGCATTGGTTTCTGACGTAGATGCAGCACTTTCTGATGCAGCAGCGGCAGTCTCACTAGCAGCCGCAGCAGCCTCGCTTGCAGCAGCAGCCGTCTCAGATGCTTCAGCAGCAACTTGTGCAGCCTGAGCAGCATCTTTGGCAGAAGAGCTTTGAACAGAACTAGTTTGAGAATTGGTAGCGTAGGTTGAAGAATTAGTAGCATACGTAGATGCGTTACTTGCGCTGTTAGAAGCTGCCGTAGCAGACGCAGCAGCGGCAGTTGCAGAAGCAGCAGCGTTGGTAGCTTGCTGAGTTACAGCGGTAAGGGTAGCATCAGTAGTGCTATCACCTGCTCCACCAATCCCCCGAAATATTGCCATTATTCTTCCCCTGTTTCAGCCTTCTTAGGACGCCCCACTTTCTTTACTTCTTCTTCCTCAACCTTCTCATACTCCGGGTGCTTCAACATCTCTTTGATGTCAAACTCCTCGGTGAAAGTTAGTACTACGTGGGGGTTTTGTATGCTTCGGAATTTCATCTCTTTAATTACCTCATGGTTAGGAAATAATTAAACAGAACAAACGCAGAAGGGGAACCCCCTAAGGAGGTTCCCTTCATAGTTCTAGCCTTAAGCCGGAACAGCGATAGCCACAGCCGAGGTGTCGCGCAACTCAGCTACGCCATACAGCATATCCGAGGTGAACAACGTACCCAAGTACTCTTGCTTGTACTGGGTCTGGCTGCGAACACCCATCTGCTCGGCAAGAACAAAGGCGTCCTTGTGGAACATCAGGGCAACACGAGCAGCACCAGAGCCGCTGGTGGTGTCGCAGTTGGTGGTCACAAACACTTTCGTGCCATACACGTCACCAATCTGACCGTTACGGATGGTGTTGCCGCCGCCGATTTCGCCAACAAAGGCTTGCTCGGTGAAACGCGACAGACCCATCAACGTCTTACGAGCAGACGGGGGAACCACGAGGTAGCGGTTGTCCATCGGCACGTCTTGGTCGTCGAGGGTTTGGATGACGGTACGGATACCAGCATCGGTGAGAGCCGATTCGTTGTTAGAAGCAGCAACATAAGCCGTCGAGCCGTCACCACCAATAACAGCAGTGTTGTACGCAGCCGTACCGTTACCGCTTTGAACCGCACGACCCAACTGGATGATGTCGGTGTCCACTTGTTTAGCCAAAGCGTAGCCAGCGTCATCGGTGTAGAACCGACGCAGCGAAGCCAAGGCTTGAGCTTCCGTGATGTCTTCAATCAAGCGGCTATACTCATAGTGCTTGTTCACCAAAACCTGTTGCTCAGATTCGGTGGCAGCAATAAGAGTAACTTGGGTCGAAGCAGCCTTAGCAGACGCCGAGCCACGGGTGGGCTTCGGAATATGCAGGGTGTCACCCTTCTTGCCCTTGAAGGACATCTTGTTAACGAGGTTAGCCATAACAAGGTTTTTCTTGTAGGCTGCGATGATTTCGTCAGACCACAACTCGGGGATGAAAGTCGCCGCAGTCGTGTTCGTTACATGGTTAGTACCTAGTGCCATGATAGTTTCCTTTCAAAATGATTTTTAGCGTACTCGTCCTTCCGCATAAGCAGCCATGATTTCAGGCTGTAGTGCCTCATAACGGTCAGGATTTCGTGTCATAAGTTCAATTAAGTCAGCACGTCTGTAAACCTTCTTGCTGGACGCCTCACCCGTACCTTTAGCAGAGCCAGTGGAAGCGGTCTTGATGGCTTGTTTACGTCCCACCTCTTCAATCTTCTTGGTCGAATTGAGCATTTCTGCCCTCTCCTTCCAGTTAGAAATCAGTTCGTTTGCTGAGTCAAAGTCATACTGAGCATCAGCACGTTGGAACATTTGCTGCCTCACCTTACTCTTGCCAACCCATTCCTGAAAGTCACTAGAGGTAACAACCTCTTGGAAATCAGGGTGAGCCGTCTTGAGATTGGCTAGGGCTTCAGCCTTCTTCATCTGTGCAGCAAGCAATTCAGCCTGTTGCACTTTAGGATGCTTCTCAATAGCCTTCTGAACGTATTTGTCAGGGTCAGAGAAAAAGTCTACATCGTCCTCTTCAGGGGCTTGTTGTTTTGTGACGGTTTGAGTTTTGATAAAGTCATCAACAATTCGCCGTAGCTCGCCAACTTCATTTCCTTGTTTACCAATCAGCTTCTCAGCCTCTTGGTGCATCTGAATGATGTCTTTGATGTCCTTGTTTCGGTAACGCTCTGGAAGAGTTTCTTCAACTTCCTCCTGTTGTTCCTCTACTTGAACTTCTTCGGTTACTTGCTCAGTTTGGTCTTCTTCAAGGGTGTCAAACTGTTCTTCTTTATCGTTTCCCTCGTCAATAAATGTTGCCATATTAAACTCCGTGCTAAAAAAGCATTATGGAAAAAAACTATATATGGTTATATAACCAAGTACTGATATTTGCGGCAAAACTTAGCCGTTATCAGCCTTTCGCTCTTGCGCTATCTTCTCGTTCCTCTTGCGCTCCCATGAGTAGTAAGCCCCAGGAAAACTCCCAGTAACCCCTTCCAGCTTTACCATAGGTGTGCTAACGATACGATAGGCGGGTGCATCGCAGAGCTTACAGCGGATTGCCCGAGTCTCCTCGTCCACGTAAGCCTCTTCGATGTGTGTTCCACAGTCAAACTCGTAGATTCGCTTCATGCTGCCTCCCTTTGGAAGTCTTCGTAGCTATTCACAATGGATTGCTCGTAGCTAAGAACACGCTGAACCGCCTCTACTTGTCCCTTGCGGAACCAAAACTGATTTTCATCAGGAATCGTGGTGATGTCACCGAGGATTTCAAGGTTGTCCCCAATATCCTCCATGAACTGCTTCCACCCCTCCGTAGAAAATAGTTCTAATAACTTCTCGTAATACTCTTGTAATTCTCTATCCATGTCCATTTCCCTCTCTAGGTAGACATGGCGTATTATATCACAAAAAGTAGTACTTGTCAAGCATTTTTAGTGCTATTGTTGCATTTTGGAACTCATTTGAGCCATAGCAATGCGCTCATTTGATTTAATGTCCTCTTCCTTCAACATCAACTCAGCAACCTTGGCACGACGAGCAAACTCAGCGTCATCTGCGCTTCCAGCCTCAAGGTTGGTAGACAGAGCCGCCGCCAACTTAGCCTGAACCACCTGTGGCTCCAATTGAGCCTCCACAGACAGCTTCTGAGCCTTGGCTTGGTTCTCCTGCACCTGACTCTGTAGCAGAGCCACCTGAGCCTGTGCAGCAGCCAATTGAATCTGCTGTTGTTGCTGCTGGGCTTGTTGTGCTTCAGGGTTGGGCTGAGATAGTTGTTGCAATTGAGCCATCAATTCTTCCCTGTTAGACAGACCCATGTTGTCCACAACCGACATAACCAGCATCGGGTACATTGGGCTATCCTGACCAAGGGTTTGTAGCAGTTGGACAAGCTGAGTTACCTCGTACTCACGAGCAATGACGCCCAAGCTGCTGCTAGGCACAAACTTGAAGTCTTGCACCGGGTAGTTGTCCGGGTCATACTGCATATACCGCCAAGCCGTCTTCTGCACCATAGGGATGAGGAAGTTCTCTTGGAAGTTGATTAACGTGCGTTTGTGACGCTTGATGATGGCACCCAGCGACATCGACACAGCACCTGCCGCAGCCTCACCATTGATGCTACCGGGGATGCCAGCGGCGTCAATGGCACCAGTAGCCATCTGCACCATCTTCATCAGTTCCCCAGCCTGAGCAAAACTCACTTGGTCTAGGGAGCCAAACTTGAAGGGCTGCAAAATCTCTGCTGGGTTGCCGTTGGTCAGAATGGTCTTGCCTGGGCGTACCTCCAACTTAGCACCACGGGGCATACGCGAAGCATCCATAGCTAGCATGGGGTGGACAGTGAGGGCTAGGGCGTCAATACGGGCACGCATCTCAGCATCCAAAGCCTTCTGACTGTTGTAGCCCTTCTCACAGATGCCACGTCCCCAAAAGCGACCGGGCACCACGTCCCACGCAAAAGCCACCACAGGGCGGTCTTGCATCATGAACGGGTTTTCTTCAACCTTCAGCAACACACCGCCATTGGCAATGACCACCATAGCCTCGACGTAGCCCTCGTCCTCTTCATCCTCTTCTTTTTCGGTCAAATCATCGTCTTCTTCAGCCTCAGTCAAAGAAGCGTTCAAGAGGTGCTTAGGAACTAACCCATAATACTTGGTGAGCCTCACCTTGTCGCTGTCGAAGGTGCTTAATTCCTTGTCAGGTTCCAAGTCAGTGTCTTGTTCTGAATCGCTAATGTCCTCATCGCGGTAGATGCCAGCCTGAATAGCCATCTCCACTTGGTGACGCGGCACAAACTCATCAATGGCAACACCTAGGGCATCTTCAATGGACGAGGACACAGGGTCAATGAGGAAGTTCTGTGGCAGGACGGGTTTTAGCTTGACAACAACACGAGGAGAGATGTTTACACCCACAGCTTGCATAGCACCTTCCATGATTGGCTGGGTGGCAGGTTTCATCTCCTGAATCTCATCAATGACAAGTTCAGCAATGCCGGTGCCGTACACTGCGCTGTTCAGGATGCACTCAGCGACAGCCTTGCGGGTCTTGGTGAATTGAAAGTCCTCACTCAGTTGCTCACGTAGGTAGGCGACATCTCGTGGGTCTTGGTCTTTGCGGTCATCCTTGATGTCAAACCACTTACCACGACCAAACGTAGCCTCTTCAACCTCCGACACAGCAGATTCCACAGCTTGCTGCAAGGCAGGGCTAATCAATCGTGACCGTTCACTCTCGCGGGTCTTGTCCTCAGCAGCCCAAATACCACGCCACAGCCGGTAGTACTCGTCAAACTTCTCTTGGTAATTACTCTGGTAGTGGTCACGCCAACGCTCCACCTTGTCCATCACCCAGTTCTCTAGCTTTTCAGTGCGAAAAACGTCTTGATTGTCATCCATGTGTTAGTCCTTCAGTAATTCGTTGCGTAATGGGTTGTCTTCTTCATCATACATAGCAGCAGTTCCTATTGGCAAAGCAGCGTATGTTACGTTTTTACCCATTGGGTCTTTAATTGGTTGTTTTGTTTCTTTGTCAAACACCGTGAAGCGAGGGTCATCAGGTTTGGTTTTCTTTATGTTTTTACCTAAAACTAAAGCGCCAATTTGAACAACCTCATCTGCTTTTACAACTGGCATACGGTCTGCTTTATCATAAAAAAAACTAGCACGGTCAGGGTTAAAACCAATTTGCGTCCATTCAGGGTCTTTTAATAAGTCTTGGGCTAGTTTTTGTGTTTGTTCAGGATTATGGTTTACCCAGTTACCAATCATCTTTGCTTCAGGAACTTTTGTTTTTTCTCTTGTGCCTACTTTCAAAAACGTAGAAGGGTCTGATACAAAATCAACGTCTTTTAAAACTGCTGTTTGTCCGTATGCAAGAATGTTGCCTCCCTTATCTGTTCGGCTGCTTGCAGCGTGGATACTTGGAATGTAAACTCCGTAATCGTTATACGATGGAATGTCCAGCCTAGTACCTACAAGCGTTCCATCAGCTATTTCTGCTGTAACACCTAAAATACCTTTATCTGCTTTTTTACCTAATGCAAATGTTATATCCTTTTGTGAAGGAAGCTCAGGTGCTTCCTTAAAAGGATGAATAGGCATTAATTCAGCGTTTCTCTTTCTAAACTCTTCTGAAGATATTTTTCCTTGTTGAAGAAGTTCAGCGTTCTGTTTATTTAATGCTTCAACTTCAGGATTTTGAAAACGAACAAATTTAGGCTTTCCTTGTTTCCAAATTTCTTTTGCTTCATCAGAAAAGTTAAAAACTTCAGTTGCTTTTTGTCCTAACTTAGCAGCTTTACCAGTGGTAGCTATGCCTTTCAAAGCCATGCCGACAGGGGCAAGCATACCCGACATTAACATCATGTCGCCCATAGCGCCTAGGCTTTGCAAACCAGCAGTGCCGTAGTTACCTTGGCGTAGGTTTTCTACAAGACTTGGTGCATACCCTCCTTCAGCGTTTGGATAGTATCCAGCAGCCTCTAGAAGACCAGCGCCCGGTGCAAAACCGCCAGCAGTGGTCAGGGCAGTACGAGCAGCGTTGGGGTTTGCCCGTGCTATCTCCTCTGCTATCAATGCCTCGTATGGGTCTGCGTAATTTGCCATGTTTTCTCCCTTAATATCCTGCCACAGCGTCTAGCATTTCGTAATCGTCTTCTTCAAAATCTGACACATAACTCACTTTGGCGAGTTGCTCTATGTATGAAAGAGAATCAACAAGGTCATCATGCACCAAACTGTTAGGAAATTGGAAAAGTTGGTCAAGAAACTCATGGTTCCACTCCCCTTTGTTCAAAACAACATATCCATTCTCAAATCTGCCCTGCAAAGCCCACACAATGCGGTCAGTTTTCTTCTTATTCCCGTGACTTAGTTCTTCAACACGGAAAAATGTCTGATTACGGCGCATGATGTCGCTGATGTAGGGCATTACAGCCTGTTTTGCAATGCCTTTTTCAATTCCTACGCTGATTGGCTCGTATTTCTTCACTACATCGAATATCTTCTGTGCAGTTTTCTTCACATCCCAACGTCCGTAGATGATTTCTTGTACATACCAACCATCTTCATTCACTTTAACCACGCTGATGGCGGTATTGTCTAGCCTCTTGTTCTTTACCTTCTTGGCGTTCTCATCTTCAAAGCCAGCCAAGTCAATGGCAATGTAGTAATCGCCTTGGTCAGGTTCATCTTCGTCAAACTTTACCCATTCTTCCTTAAATAGTTCACCACCCATCGCTTCAAAGGAAGCCATAAACTCCTGACGGAAGGCAAACGACGACATACTTTTCTTAGCTGCTTCAATTTCTGCTGCATCCAAGAGTGGGTTATTGAAAGAAGTAAAATGGAAAGATGCAAAAGTGCTGTCATCTCCCTTTTCACCATAGAGGTAAAGGTCATAGAAGTGGTTCCTTCCCATCGGCGTACCGATAAATAGTGCTTGCCCCTTTTGGTCAGCCAGTGCAGGGCGTAGAATTTGCTCCCACACCTCCGGTTTCATGTCTGCATACTCGTCCATGACAAGAAACTTCAAGGACACACCACGCATCGTCTCGGGTCGGTCAGCGCCTTTCAAAGAAATTGTGGCTCCATTGACAAGTTTTATTTGTAAGTTATTAACGTGACTACCCTGTATAACAGGATGCCCGACCTCCAGCAGGGTTTGCCACATAATGTCACGGGCTTGTCCTTGCGTAGGAGCCACATAAAACACATGACCTTTATCAGCCTGTAGCGCGTTCACAATCAGAAGGTAGGCAGCTAGCCGAGATTTACCTGTACGGCGTCCAGCAGCAACCACCTTAAACCGAGCAGGGTGTTCCCATACCTCTTTCTGCCACGGCAACAACGATATGTTTAGCTCTGTCACCACTTAACCTTGTCAGCCCAGTACGCAGCACTCATCTTCCCCTTGGCAATGTTGGCTGCATGACGTGCCTTAAAACTCTTCTGACGTGCCGTAGCCTGTTTATCCCCTGTCACCCCTTGCTGTCCAAACCTTATCGTCTTAACCTTGTCACCCTCTTTGGCAACAACAACATGACTTTTCGTTGGGTGGCTAGGTGTGCGCTTGGGCTTGTTATAACCACTTACACCAGCACGTTCTAACCTACTATCTTTCATATCATCTTGTCCTTCATGGCTGGGATGCAAGCAGCGTTGAACGGTAGTGTGCGGTCACTGTTAATCTTGTACGCCTCTTCTACGCACTGCTGCATATTGTCTACTTTTTTCTCTCCCTGCACTTGCAGGACACCGGGAGAGAGGAAGGTGAATAGGATGATGAAGAACTTCATTGCTGTGTCCTAAATTTGGAAGTGAGGGGCGTCAATGAATGGCGTTCTTCCTTGACTGCGGCGTAGGTCAACGTAGGCGTTGTAAGCATCTTTCATGCTCCCATCAAACTTACGTATGTCCTCAATGTGCCACGCTGCTCCCCACTGTAAAGGCACATCAACCATCACTGCTGCCTCTTTCATGGCGTCAGCAACATCAAAATAGAAAGGTAGTTCCCACACCACAGAGCCGTTATCGTAAGCCACCAAGTCAACAGCACGTCCTACGATGTGCATACTCTTCATTGTCTTGGAAGCACCCTTGTTGACCAATTCCTCTTGACGTGCAATGGAACGCAAGCCCTCGGTGACACCAAAGTCAGTGCGGGTCATCCCAATGGCAAACTTCACCACCTTAATAAGGTCTTCATCCACACCTTCCAACCTGTCCAGACTGCGTTTACTCAGTGAAAACTTCATGGTTTTTTCCTTAGGTCAATGATTTTTTCTAAGGTGCGCCCGCCAAAGTAGAATGACATAATAAGCATCCCCCATTGTCCTAACAACTCCACGTAAGCAGCATTGGTGTCTAGGTCAAAAGCAGACATCAACGCAAAAACAAAATATCCTGTGAGGATGGCTATCAGTGTCATCGGGCGTATATTCTTACTAAGCCAACTATCACTCGCCATGTCAGCCTGATGCCTGCCAGTAAGGTTGTTCTGCTCTGTCTTGAACAGGTCAGTTTCGTTAGCCAACTTAGCCAACTCCCCATCCTGAGCCATCTTAGCCAACTCTAACTGAGCAGCAGCTTTAGCCTTTGGGTCAGGGATAAGTTTGTCTACCAGCTTACCGCCGATGTTCAGCAGTGCATCAATCATCCCTCACCTCCACGTCCGTAATATCTTGAACAATCTCAGGCTGGCTCTCTCCAACACCCGTGATATTTATACTGATGCTGGCTCTACCACTGTTCTGCCCATCCTTTTCAAAATACGACAGGGGCAAAAACCTATCCATAATCAGTTTCCACGCAGCAGCCTGATTCTTGTGTTCAGCATCTAAGGCAGCATCGTATATTGCATTTAACACCTTCTCACTGCGGGGCGATGCCAACATACGTGCCTTGTATTCGTTAATGATTGAGGCGTCCCCCTTGGGTCTTCCAACAACACCACGACTACCCTTGGTTTTGCTTTTAACAACATCTTTCCTAGGTCTACCCACTATGGAACCTTTCTTTAATTTGCCACGGTGTTACCGTGTTACACCGAACACACTATGTAACATTGTGTTACACTGTGTAACTAAAGAGATTGGTGACGAGTTGTATTTATTATTATTAAAACAGCCCTTACTCGTCATATTCTCTTTAGTAAGCCCGATTATAGCATATTTTTACTAAAAAGTCAAGGTTTTTATGCTTTTGTGTTGCTTAGAGGTGACACTCTATGTGTTGCTCTGTGCAGACTGTGTAGTTACTTTTATGTCTTGCTCTGTGCAGCTTCTGCGTCACTTCTGTGTGCTGTTCTGTCCACCTTTTGTTATTCCTTATTGAGAATAGTTCTCATTTAGTGTTTTCTTTTTAGAATCAACAAGATAGTTTACATTGTGGTGTCCCCAATTACTGGATAGTTTTTACCTATTTTGCTCCTTTTTTGTATCTCAGCGGGTACATAAAAATTTACTCCAGGGCAATCCCCTCCCCCGCCCCATATTGGTGCATGGTTGTATTCCTATATAAGCATACACTGATGCACCAAAGTAGTGCATGGTAGTTATCCACAGAGTTATCCTATGCACCAAAGTAGTGCATGGTAGTTATCCACAAAGTTATGCACAGGCTGGATAGTAAGCAAGATGTATGCCATGGTGGGTGCTACATAAGCACTATTATGCACCTACACTTATATAACCATACAGCCAACAACACGTCTAAACGAGAATGATTCTCAATAACAAGTTGTGGATAAGTTGTAATGTTAATACTATAGGTTTATATAGCAGTAGCACAATAGGTAACACATAGGGTAAACGATAAGGTATAACCTGGGGATAAGTCCGAGTTGGCACGATTCTTTCACATAAGTATATGAGACGCGCGATTTTTGTCTCACCATCAACAACAATGAAAGGGTTACACAATGTATTCAGAAAAGACACTCAATGCATGGCATCACATAGCCTTTAAACGTGCAGCAAAGGGCTTGCCTGCGCTTGACTTAAGCCGCTTGGCTGCGGACGATGAGAGGCGCATTTATTACGTGGTGGGGCAGCTTAGGGGCGAGCGCGCCATGCCTGCAGCTTTGAAAAGGGGCGAATAATGAATAGGGAAATTTACAAAGCCACGCGCCGCAGTGTCCGAGACAATGGGCTGCGGTACACCATGCACTACGCCAAGCACCAAGGCGACACGGACACACTACTAACGTGCAACGACATAGTTAACGTAGAGCAGGAAGTGGATTTACTGGCAATGCGGCAGGGTTTGCAGCGCTGCGAGTCCAAAGCCATAGCATTTAAATTGACTACACCATTGAAAGGGTAACCATCATGCAAACAATTGACATAACCCCTACATGGCAAGCCATTATGCCTGCCCTTATCATGGCGCTGCAATCAGGCACTGAGCAGGGTAGGGCAATGGCGCGTGACGAACTTATGGCGCTTGCCAAGGCAGTAGACGAAGCAAACAAAGGGGCAAACAATGGTTAAAATTTTCAAACCTACCGCAAAGAAAACCCCAAAGCTTTACGAGCTTGCTCACGTGGTGCAAACGGGCACGCAGCGCGAAGCATTGCAAGCTTTGGATACCTTAGCTGCAAGCCCAGCGTTTGCATCAAAGGGCTGGCGTGAATCGTTTGCAAAGCTTCGCAGTGTATTCACCACTGCAGCGCCAGCGTTTACGATTTTCGCGCATGATGGTAACTCTAAACTGCCCTTTGTAGCTTTCAGTAGTTTACCCGGTGTGACGTGCCCCGGCGCTGGGGCTTGCCTAGACTTTTGCTATAGCTTCAGGGCTTGGCGGTATCCAGCAGCATTTGCACGTCAATGCCAAAATGCCTACTTGCTGCGCTTTAATAAACCCGCCATTGTGCAAGCTTTTGCGTCAATTGATGCCAAAGCCCAAGCCCCGTATGATTTGAGGCTTTATGTGGACGGTGACTTTAGCAGTGTAGACGATGTCGCATTTTGGTTTGATTTAATCCGGGGTAGCAAAGCGCGCGTTTACGGGTATTCAAAAAGCTTTAATGCTTTGTTGGCGTATCAGGGCGCTTATCCATCAAATTACGTGCTCAATGTGTCAAGTGGTCACAATAGCAGCGCCGATACAGTGGCGCGCATCAAAGCCCTGCCGATAACTAGGGGCGATTTTATTGCAGTGTCAATTGGTCGCAAAGTAAAAAGCATTGAGCATGGCACGCCAGTGATTAATAAACTGTTGCGCCAAGCTTTCAGTGCTAAAGCTTTCCCATGTCCGGGCGCTTGCGGTAGCTGCACGGGTAAAGGGCACGCGTGCGGTATGCAAAAGCTTAAGGGCTTGCCGATTGTGATAGCAGTGCATTAGGGTTTACCCTGTAGTGCATTCTCTAAGCCAGTACCTAAAATGCTGGCTTAGGGGCTTGCACAAAGCCACTATTTCAACCATAAACGAAAGGGTAAGACATGGGCGAGAATAAGACAATTGCATGGGCTGGGTTGCTGCGTGACGCGGTAAACAAACCGGGCATCATTTCAAGTGCATATGCGGCATTTCATGATTATAGTGTTGGCAATCAATTGCTGGCGTGGTCACAATGTGCAGCGCGTGGTGTAGAGCTTGCACCATTGGCAACCTACAAGCATTGGCAAGCGCTTGGGCGTCAAGTGAAAAAGGGCGCGAAAGCAATTCAATTATGTATGCCCATCATGTTTGACAAAAAAGACAAAGACACCGGCGAGAAGACCGGCGATAAAATGCAATTGTTTGTGTTGAAGCGCAATTGGTTTTTATTGTCCGATACTGAGGGCAACGATTATGCCAAAGAGCAAAAGACGCCAGCTTGGGATAGTGACAAAGCCTTGGCTGCACTGGGCATCACACAAGTGCCATTCAGTCACGCGAATGGGAATTGCCAAGGGTACGCGCAGGGCGACACTATTGCAATAAACCCTATTGCAGCACTGCCGCATAAAACCAGATTTCACGAGTTAGCGCACGTAGTGCTGGGGCATACCAAAGAGCATACCCTGTTAGCTGATGATGAGAAAACCCCAAGGGATACGCGCGAAGTTGAAGCCGAGAGCGTGGCTTATATTCTTTGCAGTGTGCTGGGCTTAAATGGTTTGCATGAGAGCAGGGGCTATATACAGGGCTGGCTGCAGGGCAACGATATTACAGATAAGAGCGCACAACGTATCTTTGGGGCTGCTGATAAGATACTTAAAGCTGGCGCGTAGTGCATTCTCAAAAGCCCTACACAATGGGGCTTTTGGGGCTTGCATTGGTGCGAGTCATTCAACCACAATTGGAGTAAATGAAAATGCTAGTATTTGACTACCCCACCAAAAAGGACTTGAAAGCCAATATCGGTAAGCCATTGCAATACATGGAAACCTCGATGTTCGGTCTAGAATACTTGGACAATGGCTTTTTAACTGGCTGCAATAGACCCCACCTAACTGGACACAAGCGAGAGTTCTTCGCAAGGGTTAAAATGGTAGACGGTCTAATAGCTAAGGTTGAATAATTCTTAATAAAAGGGTAAACAATGAATTTACAGCAAGTGAAACCAAACCGGCATAATGGGTTGCAAGTGATTTGTTGCGAGTGTTGCAAACTCAAAGACGAGTCTAAGGTGTTTGCGGATTTAGACGCTCGCCCTTTTACTTATGTGTGCCACGAATGTGCGCCAACCTACAAAGGGGAAAACAATGGATAAGTACAGGCAAAATGCAAACCTTAGTGACTTTCACGCGGTGGAACAGGAAAGCAAGGGCACATGGTTAACTGATTTTCTTTGGGCTTGTGTGTTCACTGCACTGGTGATGGCTGCGCCAGCGCTTATGTGGTGAGCGCGTTTTGGTTGTGCATGGGCTATTGGTTTGCCTTGTGCGCCGTGTTATCCGTGTTTACAATGGGGGCGCACCAGATGCAACCTTTTTGTAGCGCGGTAGGGCTTGTGTGTTTGATAATGTCAATTTTGGAAAGGGTTAGATGATGGATTATAAGGTTTTGGCGGTAGCTGCTGATGGAATGGCGCACTACCATGAGCTAAACGACTGGGTTACAGTGGAGAGCGTGGTAGAAGATTTCCTGCGTGCTGGCTGCAAGGTCGAGTGCTGGCACGGTAACATTAAATTTATTCCTAGCTTGAAAGGTGCAGACAATGAGTAGGTTTGAGTATTATTCAGAAGATGAAGCCATGCTGCGTTATATGCAGATGAAGGAAGAGTATGGGCGTCTCAATTCTTATGGTGTGCTTAACGCGCAACATCGGGATGCCCTTGTAAAGAGCGCCCGTAATTTTTACGAGACAAACAAGAAAGACATAGCTATGATAATTGCCATGCTGGAAAGCTTAAGAGTTTTCCCCGCTTTGTTGCAATTAACCATGGCAGAGTCGGACTTGATGGACGCTATTATTGAACAATACGAGGAGATGGTATGAATAAGACAATCAAAGAACAGATTATTGAGCGCAGCAATGGGCGCTTTGTGTCGGTGTGTTTCGTAAAAAAAGACGGCACGGAGCGGGTCATAAACGGACGCCTGGGGGTTACAAAGCACCTAGCAGGGGGTGTAAGCACCCTAGACCCTGAAAAGTACATAACCATTTTTGACAATCGTGCGCGGGGCTATCGTGCCATTAATCGAAGCACCATATTGTGGGTGAAGTTGGACGGTAAGATGTACAGTTAATGCTTTTGTGTTAACTTTCTTATTGTTTCCCATACTACAATGATGTACTGAAAAAGTACTATTGTGGTATGGGGTGTTTTTAGGTAGAGTTTAGGTAGAGGTCGGTCAGAAGCCACTAAATACGGGGGTTTCAGCTTGGTTCGATTCCTGTTACAATTGTGCAACGCATAAGGAGAAGTCATGCACGGCGTTTACGAGAAAACCATAACCCGCACCTATGATGGCGTGGAATTGGAAATCATGTTTTCGGTGTTTCAAAAGGAGAGCATTGTGGAGCATATAAAACACAAGAGCGTAATGATTCAGGACTTGCTGGACGAGCACGTCATAGACTGGGCAGAGCAGCAGGCAGAAGACGCTATGCTGGACGAGGATGGTTATGACGAGGACACAATGGAAGACCTTTACGGAGAAAACTATGGCGGCACGGACTGAACTGCGAAGCCCAGCGCCCGACATCATGGATGACTGGGGCAGGTGGATTAACCCTTTTTGCAATGGTATGACGTATGAGCAAATGGTAGAGCTTGAGAAATATCAGGACAAGGTGCAAAAGGTTTTGAACAAGCAATACATTGAAACCGCACAGGAGGCGCTATGGTGAATAAATTAATTAACAAAGTGATACGGCTTTTGGGGATGTTGCGGTGAGGTGTATTTGCTGCAATGAACCACTTGACGACTACGAGGCTACACGTAGAAGTGTATTAACAAATGAATACATTGATATGTGCAGCTCGTGTTATTCAACAATTAATTCTGAGTTAAAAACAATTGACAGAGCAGACCTGAGACAGGAGACTGGAGAGGTTGGCATGGATATTGCTATACTTAGAAGTAACACTGAGTAACACTAGAGATGTTATTCTTTTATGTAATTGTCTTTTAATGTAAACATAGAAGTAAAGGACTGAAAATGGATAAAAACATTGAGTGGGAAGTACATTTTTCTGCACATGAATTTTCAGATGCGTGTTTGAAAATAGGATTCTTTCCGATGTTTGATTTACTTAAAAGCGAATTAAAACGTAAAATGGGACGTGAATTAACAGAAAAAGAAAAAGAAGATATGAGTGTGTTGTGGGAGAATACACCCCTATGATTGCACTTATAATTGGCTTTTGTTTGTTTTTAATTTGGAGTATGTTTGAATAAAAAAGATAGAAACAGGCAGCACCTTTTAGCCATGCACGGGTTTAAGTACATTAGGCACTACATGGACGAGGGGTATGTTTGTTTCTATTGCAATGCGCCTGCCGACACCTTAGACCATGTACCACCCCTGACGATGATTGACTATATGCCCTACGAGGAGCGCAGAAAGTACGGCATACCGGCGGTTTTGTTACCTTGTTGCAGCGAGTGCAACGTGAACCTAGGAGACAAAGCGTTGGCTGATACCATAAGTAGGCTTGAATTTTTAGAGTGGCATTACGACAAGTTTTTGCAAACCCAGCGCGGTATGTGGACTGAAGAAGAAATCAACAAGCTGGGGTATGTACTACAATTGCAAGTTAAAGCAAAGCAAAAGAAGCTGGACGATTATGTGGAGAAGGTGCGCAACATCCAGACTAGGCTATTGAGAACAGACACCCACCCGACATTTGAACCAAACTACAAGGAAGAAGATGGCATTTGAAAAGACTCACCAACCATGCCCTATGTGTACAAGCAGCAATGCTTTTTCAGAAGAAGCAGATGGCAGTGGTTTTTGTTTCTCTTGTAACAAGCGATATAGCCCCAAGGACGGCTTAAAACAGAAAGGACACGTTTTGCAACACGACCCATCAAAAAAACCGCTCACAGAGCCATCTGATGCGTTCTACGGGGGTTTTTCAGGCAGACGTATCTCCACCGACTCGGCAAAGCATTTTGGGGTGAAGCAAACCGACAAGCTGGTCTTCTTTCCCTACCACGACTGCAAGGGCTGCAAGGTAGCGCAGAAGGTTAGGACGCCTGAGAAGGACTTTCGCATTGAGGGTGACTGGAAGGCTGGCAAACTGTTTGGGCAGCACCTGTTCCCCAAGGGCGGTAAGTTTGTCACGCTGGTCGAAGGGGAGTTTGACGCCCTAGCAGCCTACCAAATGCTTGGGAACTACCCCGTGGTTAGTGTCAGGAACGGGGCAAGCAGCGCACGTAAGGACTGTCAGGAGAATTACGAGTGGCTGGATAGCTTTGACACCATTGTCATTTGCTTTGACGCCGACAAGCAGGGGCAG